>Ga0066709_100000570_pt1 | contig 20567 bp, 19 predicted proteins | sample GraSoiAngelo_158_FD_79665 | JGI IMG/M metagenome (GOLD analysis project Ga0066709, IMG submission 79665) | Grasslands soil microbial communities from the Angelo Coastal Reserve, California, USA - 14_1009_16_30cm | ecosystem: Environmental > Terrestrial > Soil > Grasslands | place: USA...
GACACGTGGCTCAGGTAGACCTGCCCCTGTGGATCGGCGTGGTAGCCCTTGACCTTCTTGGACACCCCGCCGAGCTGGTAGTAGAAGTACGGATAGATCGCGGGCGTGTCGTGCTGCAGGATCAGCTCGCACAGCTTCGCGTACTTTCGCTGGTCCTTGAGCGAGATCGCCGCGATGTACGACTTCGCGACCTTGTCGAACTTCTTGTTGGAGTAGTGCGACGCGTTCCACACGCCCTTCGTCTCCAGCGACGACGTGAGGTAGACGTTCGGAATCGCCCGGCCGCCCCAGTCGGTGATGTTGATCGGCGTGTTGAGCCAGGGTGTCGTCCCCCAGCCCTTCGGTGGCCCGAGCTGTGAACCCGCGTAATACGCCGTCGAGGTCAGGATGCGGAGGCCCATCTTGATGCCGATCGCCTTCACCGAGCTCTGGATGATCTGCGCCAGGGCCGGCAGCTCGAAGGCCTTGTATGTGGTCAGCTGGGTCGAGAAGCCGCTCGACTTGCCGGCCGCCGCCATCAGCTGCTTCGCCTTCGCGATGTCCTTGTGGCGTTGCGGCAGCGCGACGGACGACGCGAAAACGGGGGCGAACGGTGTGTCGTTGCCGAGGCTCGCGAAGCCGCTGAAGAGCCGCTGGCGGATCGCCACCCGGTCGAGCGTGAGCGCGACGGCCTGCCGCACCCGCCAGTCGTTGAACGGCGGTGCATCCGTCAGCATCGGCACGAGCCGGTGCGTCGCACCCTTTGCGCTGATCACCTGAACGTTCGGGTTGTTGAACAGCGCCCTGCCCGTCGAGACGTGGACCTCGTTGATGAGGTCGATCTGGTTGCCGAGGAGAGCCGAGACGACAGCCGCGTCGTCCGAGAAGTACTTCAGGTCGACGCCGTCGAGCGGCGCCTTACCGCCCCACCAGCCGTCGAAGCGCTCGTACGTCGCGCCCACGCCGGGGGTGTAGGACACGAGCTTGAACGCTCCGGTGCACTGCGGGGTCTTCTCGAACGTCCCCAGCTGGTAGTTGGCCGGCAGGATGATCGCCTGGTAGGTGGTCGAGCTCGTCAGGTAGGGGAAGCCGCCGGTCGGGGCATCGAGATGGAACGCGACGGTGTGCGAGTCGACCTTCTGCACCCCCGCAGGCGAGATGACGCCCTTGTAGGCGGACAGGGCCTGGGAGCCGCTGTTCGGGTCGACGAGGCGCTTGAACGTCGCCACCACGTCGTCGGCGGTCATCTCCTGCCCGTTCTGGAACTTCACGCCCTGTCGCAGGTTGAAGGTCCAGACCGTCGCCTGTGGGTTCGACTTCCAGCTCACCGCGAGCTCGGGCACGAGCTTGCCGGTGTCGGTGGTGCGGTTGAGCATCTCGCCGGCGATGTTTCCGGTCACGAGTGACCCCGTGTCCGCATACGTGTGGGGGTCGAGCCCGTGGGCCGGCGGCGGGATGCAGCCGACGCGCAACCGACCGCCCACCTTCGCCGCGGTGGAACGAGCGAACGCCACCGGGACCTCACCGGCAGCCGCGAGTACCGCACCCAGCGTCGTCAGCGAGAGGCCGAACACGCTTCCCCGCCTGAGGAAATCCGACCGGTCCATCTCGCCGTCGAGAAACTCGTCGATGAGCGTGTTCTCGACGTCGCCCGCCGTGTCGCGGCGGTAGTGCTCGAGCCGTCTTCGTGTTTCGCGATCCATTCTTCCTCCTTGCGCTGCTAGCGGGCCGTCACGAGGTCTACGGGATCCGACGTCGTGCCACTCGGCTTGTTGGACCGGGATCCGGGCGCGCGCCTCGCAGCGATCTGCAGACGGGCAACCACGCTCGCGAAAGCGGCCACGATCAGGCGGTTATAACAGTGTTCCCACCCTCGTCCAAGCGACTGAGCGAGGAGATGCGGTCGACGAGCTCCGTCAGGAATCGCTGAGCGTCAATGGTCACCGCGACGTCGGCGTTCGGCTCGCGGCCCCACAGCCCATGCCAGTCGACGACCGTCATAGCGCGGGTGAGCGCACCCGACAGCTCGACAGCAACCGTTCCAGGGCGGGTCGAGCCGAGCGTCGCGTCGAGCGCGAGCGCCAGCGCGAGCGGGTCGTGCATGTGCGCCACGCGTTGGTCCAGCTCGAACTTGACGGCGACGGCACGTGCGACGAAGTCGGCGACCGGCCCCGTTCCGAGGGCTGCGACGTGCTCCGGTCGCAGCCCTGCCTGCTCCGTGACGTCGAGCCCGACGACGAGCGGCCGTCGCGGAGCCGACGAGAACGCCGTGAAGACGTCCGCGGCAGCCTCGGGGTCGACCCAGATGTTGAACTCGGCGACAGGCGTGGTGTTTCCGGGGTGCCCGAACGCGCCGCCCATGGCGGCGAGCCGTCGGAGGAGGCGCGGCAGCCCCGGCTCGCGCCGTAGCGCCAGCGCGACGTTCGTCAAAGGCCCCGTTGCGACGAGCAAGAGCTTTCCCGGCCGCCGTCGAGCCTCGTCGACGATCACGTCGGGCCCGTAGCGCGCGGAGACGGCACCGCGTGGAACCGGCGGCTCCGCGTAACCGAGCCCGAGCGGACCGTGGCTCGTGGCGACGCGCAACGGCTCCACGAGGGGCGCCTCCGCGCCGACGGCCACCTCGGTGTCGGCGGCGTCGCACAGCTCGAGCACCGCCAGCGTGTTGGCAGCAGCTTGCTGCACGTCGACGTTGCCGGCGACGCAGGTGACGGCCACGAGCTCGACGTGCGGGTGAGCCACGGCGAGCAGGAGGGCGATCGCATCGTCGACGCCGGTGTCGACATCCAGCAGCACGGGGATCGGCATGGAACGCTCACAACTACCATCTGCGTCCGATCGCCGTGCGCATCGCGTTCGTCATCTCCGAGCACGCGGGCGGCCTGCTCCCCGAGCGGATGGACCGGTACCACGCCGTGGAGCGCCGGCTGGCGCAGCTCGCGCGCGCGGAGGTCACCACAGTGCACTACTCGGAGCTCGGAGCGATCGGCGCCGACGCGACAGTGTTGAGCGGATCGGCTGATCCATGGAGCGCGCACGACCCGGCGGCGCTCGACGATCTCTTCGGGTCGCTCCGCGCGCGCGAGGAGCCGGTGCTCGGGATCTGCGCGGGGATGCAGCTCCTCGCGCGAGCCGGAGGCGGGGAGGTCAGGACCGCCGATCGGCCGGCCGGACCGGGATTTGCGAACGTCGACGTGCTCGACGCGTCGGATCTGCTCGCCGGTCTCGAACGCCGTGTCAGTGTCTGGGAGCACCACACCGACGAGGTATGCCCCCTGCCCAAGGGTTTCCGTGTGCTCGCCGGCAGCGAGCGCTGCGCGGTGGAGGCCCTCGCCGCAGACGATCGGCCGTGGTGGGGCACCCAGTTCCACCCGGAGGAATGGAACGGAGACCATCCGGCCGGCCGGCTCATCCTCGAGAACTTCCTCCGCCTGGCGGGAATCCCGCTCCGCTGACGATGGAGATCCTCTTCGTGTCGCGAGACGACGTCGCGCGTCTCGAGGTCTCGGACGACGACGTGCTCGCAGCGGTCGAGTCCGCGCTGGTTGCACAGGGGCGCGGAGAGGTGACGCTCGATCCGCGCGTCCAGCACGTTCCCGACCGCGAGTTCCCGGGCCACTTCAACGTCCTGCGTGCGACCGTGTGGCCGGTCGGACTGACGGGCGTGAAGGTGGTGGGCGACTACGTGCACAACTACGAGCAGGGGCTGCCATCCGAGCTCGCGCTCGTCACGCTCTACGAGCCCAGAACCGGCGTTCCGATCGCGATCGTCGACGGCACCGAGCTCACCGAGCGCAGGACCGGCGGCCTCACGGCGCTCGGCGGCCGTCATCTCGGCCGCCGGGGCTCGAAGGTGCTCGCGCACATCGGAGCGCGCGGGACCGCCTTCTCGAACGTGACGATGCTCGACCGGCTGTTCGACTTCGACGAGATCCGCGTGACGAGCCGGCGCGAGCCGTCTCGGCGGGCATTCGCGACGCAACTGGCGGACACGCTCTACAAGCCGGTCGCCGCGGTCGAGACGGTCCGCGAGGCGGTCGAGGGCGCAGACGTCGTCGTCGAGGCGACGCGGCTGACGGCGCCAGAGCCGATCCTGCGCACGGACTGGCTCGAGTCGTGCACCCTCCTCGTTCCCTACGGGACGATGAGCACGCTCGAGCTGGACATCCTCGATCGCATGGACAAGGTGCTCGTGGACGACTGGGCTCAGTGCGTGCAGGACGACGGCTTCGGGGCGCTCCGCCCGCACATCCGCGCCGGCTTGCTGACCGCGGAGACCCTCCACGCGGAGCTGGCCGAGGTCGTCGTCGGACGCAAGCCCGGCCGGGAGCGGGACGACGAGCGCATCCTCTTCTGGCACCGGGGCCTCGCCACGACCGACGTCACCCTGGCAGGGCTGATCTACCGTCGTGCCCTCCAAGCCGGGCTCGGCACGAGGATCGCCTACCGGTGACGGTCGTACTCGATCTCCCGGGCGGCCTCGACCGCGTCGCGTACCGCCGGATCGTCGAGCGCGCCGAGCGCGTCGACATCGCAGCGACCGCGGTCGAACGGGTGACCGCCGGGCAGCTGCTGCTCGCGGGGCTCCTGGAGGGCGGTGTCCGCGCCTACGGCGTGAACACCGGGCTCGGCTATCTCCACCGGGCGGAGATCGAGCCGGAAGAGCAGGCCGGTCTCCAGCGCGCGCTCCTGACCGCCCGCGCCGGCGGTCTGCGCGGAACGCTGTCGAGCACTGTGGTACGCGGCGTCATGGTCCTGCGGCTGAACGGCTTCCTGAGCGGGCACGTGGGAGTCGGGGCGGGTCTCTGCGGCTTCATCGCCGACCGCCTCAACGACGGCTGGTCGCCGGTGGTGCCCAGCGGCCCGTACGGGGCCGCCGGTGAGATCGGGCCGCTCGCGCATCTGTTCCAGACGTTCGTCGGCGAGGGGCTCGTCCGGCTCGGCGCAGAGGAGGTGCCGGCGTCGGAGGCACTCGCCACGGTGGGAGTCGAGCCCCTCTCCCTCGCCCCGAAGGAAGGGCTTGCTCTCGTGAACGGCTCACCGTTCGCGACCGCACTGGGTCTCGAGCTCGCGGGTCGCTTTCGCCTGCTGCTCGACACGGCATCGCTCGCAGCTGCGCTCGCGCTTGCGCTCACGGGCGGGTCGGCTCGTCCCTACTCGACACGCGTCGGCGAGCTCTCGGCCGACCCGGCCCAGCTGCGGGTACACGCGCGACTGACCGATCTGCTCGTAGGCGAGTCGCTGCAGACCGATCTTCCACAGGCCCCGGTCTCGCTCCGGATCGTGCCTCAGGTCCACGGGGCTGCTCTCGGCCTGCTGGAGGCGTTCGAGCGCGATCTCGAGCGGCGGCTCGGCGCCGTCACCGACAGCCCGCTCGTGCTCGAGGCAGCCGGCGAGGAGCCCGCCGGGATCTATCCCACTGGAGGCTTCCACGCCGCAGCCACCACGCTCTTCGTCGATACGCTGGCCGCCGCGGCGGCACACGTGGCCAACCTCGCCGAGAAGCGGCTGCATCGCCTCCTCGACGCGCGCTTCTCCGGGCTGCCGGAGCAGCTTGCGGCGGACCCGGGCCGCCACGCCGGCGTGATCTCGCTGCACAAGGCGGCGGTCGCGCTTGCCGCCGAGACGAGGCTGCTGGCTGCTCCGGCATCCGTCCATGCATTCGAGACTTCGGCGGGCCAGGAGGATGTGCAGGCGTTCACCTTTCTGGCGGCCGAGCGTCTCGGCGAATCGCTCGACGCCATCGAGGCGACGCTCGCCTGTGAGCTCGTCGCTCTGCGGCAGGCGGCGCACCTCCGTGGCGCGCCGCTCGCTGCCCCGGCCCTCACGGACGCGCTCGCCCGCCTCGCCGCCGTGGTCGAGCCGGTACTGGACGACCGTATGCTCACCGCCGACGTCGAACGGGTGCGGCTGCTGATCCGAACGGGCGAGCTAGGGTAGGCGGCGTGCGAGCCGTCGTGTTCACCGGCGCGGGAGGGAACGAGGTCGTCCGCTTCGAGGAGCGGCCCGACCCGGTTCCCGAGGGCGATGAGGTCCTCCTCGCCGTCCGCTACTCGGGACTGAATCCGGCCGACCTCGCCCAGCGCGCCGGCAACTACCCTGCTCCCCCCGGCTCCCCGGCGGACATTCCCGGAATCGAGACCTCCGGTACCGTCCTGGCCTGCGGGCCGACGTCGAAACGGTTCGAGGTCGGCGCCCGCGTGTTCGGCATCGTCGGCGGGGGCGGCCACGCCGATCGGGTGGTGGTGCACGAGCGCCACGTCGCTCCGGTGCCCGACAGCCTCGACGACCTCGCTGCCGCCGCGGTGCCCGAGGCGTTCGTCACGGCCCACGATGCGGTCATGACGCAGGCCGGGCTTCGTCCGGGTGAGCTCCTCGTCGTCAACGGCGCCAACGGCGCCGTCGGCACGGCGGGTATTCAGATCGGGGCCGTGTCCGGGTCGCGCGTCCTCGCCACGCTGCGCGCGACCGAGCTCCGCGAGCGCGTCGCCGCGCTGGGCGCGGACGTGGTCGCTCCCGATGAGCTGGTCGACGAGGCGCGTGCCCGAGGCGGAGCCGACGTCGTTCTCGAGCTCGTGGGCGCCCCGAACGTCGACCACGATCTCGACGCGCTGGCGCTGAAAGGGCGGGTGATCGTCGTCGGCACCGGAGCCGGCGACTCCGCGCAGATCGCGCTGCGCAAGCTGATGGGAAGGCGGGCTCGACTCATCGGAACCGGGCTTCGTGTCCGCCCGCTCGAGGAGAAGGCCGCGGCCGTGCAGGCGTTCGCGCGCGAGGTCGTCCCACACCTCGCGAACGGCCGCATCGCTCCTCTCGTCGATCGTGTCTTTCCGGCCGAGGAGGCGACGGCGGCCTTCGACCGGCTCGCCGAGCCCGGTAAGCTCGGCAAGGTGCTGCTCGACTTCGGCGCCTGAGTGACTCCATGGCCCGGGTCGCCTTCATCGCACACTGCCTTCTCAACCAGAACGCGAAGGTGCTCGGCGGCGCCAAGCGCCCGGGCATGTGGGAGCCGGTCGTCGACCTGCTCCGCGAGCACGGGTACGAGATCCGCCAGATGCCGTGCCCGGAGCTCGCGTTCGGCGGCGCAAAGCGCTTCTGGTGGGCGCGCGAGCAGGCCGACACGACGCTCTTCCGCCGCCACTGCCGCCGGATTGCGAAGGTCGTCGCCGCGACGATGGAGCCGCACGTCTCGGCCGGCGACGAGGTCGTTCTGATCGGTGTCGACTCGAGCCCCACCATGGGGGTCGACTACGGCCCATCGGCTCCGGGCTGGGGCGGTGAGCCGAACATCGGTCAGGATCAGACGGTGCTCGTCCGCGGCGAGGGCATCTTCCTCGAGGAGCTCGAGGCGGAGCTCACGTCACGCGGCCTCCCGCTACCGCGACGCACGGGGATCCGCCACTGGTTCCCCGACTACGACCCCGAGGAGGAGCGGAAGCGCATCGTGGCGGTGCTCGAGGGGTCGGCGTGAGCGAGGATCCGCGCTCGCGGCGGATCGCCGTCGTCGCCGACTCGCTCCTCTCGGCCAGGCTCGACGAGTTGCGCGACGGAGGCTGGGGAGCCATGCAGCTCCCACCCGCCGACGTCGACCCCGCGACGGCGCGCGACTGGGTCGAGCTGACCGCCGAGCAGGTCGCCGAGTACCTGCGCACGGGCTACGAGGTCGTGCTCCTCGACGACGGCACCTGGGGAGCCGAGCTCGAAGACGCGCTGGCGGCGCTCGGAGCTCCCACCCTGCCGGCATACCGCAGCTGAGCCGCGGTACGTTTTGCCCGACACCACCGACACGAGGGAGACCAGATGAGCGAGCATGTCGAGACGACAGGATTGGGGCTGCTGGAACGGCTGGAGCGCGGACCAGTCGTCTGTGCCGAGGGCTACCTCTTCGAGTTCGAACGGCGCGGCTACCTGCAGGCCGGAGCGTTCGTCCCGGAGGTCGTGCTCGAACATCCGGAGCTCGTCGCAGGGCTCCACCGCGAGTTCGTCCATGCAGGGTCCGATGTCGTCGAGGCGTTCACCTACTACGCGCACCGCGAGAAGCTCCGGGTGATCGATCGCGAGGACGAGCTCGAGCCGATGAACCGGCAGGCCCTCGCGATTGCGAAGGAGGTCGCGCAGGAGACCGGCACGCTGGTCGCGGGCAATACCTGCAACACGAACGTCTTTCTCGGCGACGACGAGACCCGGCGCGGAGTGCGCGCGATGTTCGACGAGCAGGTGGGCTGGGCGGCCGACGCGGGAGTGGATCTGATCGTCGGCGAGACGTTCTCGTACGGCGAAGAGGCGCTCATCGCCCTCGAGGCGATCCGGCAGACGGGCATCCCGTCGGTGATGACCCTCTCCATTCACCTGGAGGGGATCACCCAGGAGGGCTGGTCACCCGAGGACGCCTGCAAGCGGCTCGAGGACGCGGGCGCCGACGTCGTCGGGCTCAACTGCGCGCGCGGCCCGCAGACGATGCTGCCGCTGATCGAGCGGATCCGCGCGGCTGTGAGCTGTCACGTCGCAGCGCTGCCCGTGCCGTACCGCACGACCGACGCAGAGCCGACCTTCCAGTCCCTCAGCGACCCCGGCTACACGGCCTTCCCCAACGGGCGGCCGTTCCCGACCGCGCTCGACCCCCTCACCTGCAACCGGTACGAGATCGCCGACTTCACGCGGCGGGCCGGTGAGCTCGGCGTTCGCTACCTCGGCGTCTGCTGCGGTGCGGGGCCGCATCACATCCGGGCAGTTGCAGAGGCGCTCGGGCGCACGCCGCCGGCGAGCAGGTACTCGGCCGACATGTCCAAGCACGCCTACTACGGCACGCACGAGCGCGTGCCGCAGGCCTACCGGGAGTACGCCGAGAAGCTGTAGGCCCCGTATTGACGCCCGGCATCGAGCCGGCCGTCAATACGCCATCCAACCGCCGTCGACCAATAGGTTGATCCCACTCACGTAGCGGGCGTCGTCCGAGGCGAGGAAGACCGCGGCGCCCGCGACATCGTCAGGGCGCCCGAGCCGGTGGAACGGCGTCCGTGCGTGCGAGTACTCGAGCAGCTCGGGGCGCATCCCCTCCGGGTTGCCCGTGAGGATCTTCCCCGGCGCGACGGCGTTCACCAGCACGCCGTGCCGGCCGAAGTCGACGGCCAGCTGGTGCACGAGGTTGATCAGGCCTCCCTTGCTCGCCGCGTACGCGACGTGGTTCGGCGGGCCGATCATCCCGTGCTGCGAGGAGATGACGATGACCCTGCCGCGGACCTCCTCGAAAGGCTCCTGGTCGAGCATCTGGGCGACCGCCCGCTTGCACCCGAGGAACACGCCGCGGAGGTTGACCGCCATGATCGCGTCCCAGTCCTCCTCGGTCGTGTCCAGCAGTCCTTTCGAGTGACGTCCGGCGATGCCGGCGTTGCAGACCATCACGTCCAGGCGACCGGAATGCTCCACAGCGGCCGAGACGAGACGGTCGATGTCGTCCCAGCGGGACGCATCGGCGTCGAGGAACGCGCCGCGCGCGCCGAGCACGTCGCCGACCGGCTCGCCGCCCTCGCGCGGGTCTGAACGGACGTCGCCGACGATCACGTGTGCGCCCTCGTCCGCGAATCGCAGCGCGATGGCTCTCCCCAGACCGGACGCACCACCCGTCACGACGGCTGTACGACCTGTGAGGCGACCCTGCGTCACACGCGTAGCCTATGACCGCGATGCATGCAGCCGTGCCCGGGTTCACGTTGCCGCGGATCGATGGGCCGCCGGTCTCGCTGGACGAGCTCCTGCACGACGGGCCGCTGGTTCTCGTCTTCGCGCACGCCGACTGTCCGACGTCGGCGCTGACCCTGCGACGGCTCGCACGTCTCGAGCACGGCTCCCGGCTCGTCTACATCTTCGAGGAAGCGCCGGAGAACGCCGCGCGCCTCGCCCGCCGGACGGGCGTCGCAGCCACCGTGCTCGCCGAGACTCCGCCGTACGAGGTGTCTCGGGCCTACGCGGTGGAGACCGTGCCGACGGCGATCCGCATCGACGGTGAGGGTGGCATCGTCGGGACGGTGGTGGGCTGGGACGCGGACGGGTACGGGACCCTGCTAGACGCCGTCGTGCCCGACGGCGGGCCGCGGCGAAAACCCGGCTGCGGAGCTCGCTGGACCTACGAGGCGGCCGCCGGGGGTCTCGACGACCTCGAGGACATGTTCGAGCGCGGCTGGACCGACGGGCTGCCTGTCGTCCCTCCCACCCCGGAGCGGGTCGAGGCGATGCTGGGAGGCCGAGACCCCACGCTCTCCCACGGACCCGTTCCGCCGGCGCACGGCGAGGCGACCCTCCAGCGCGTCGCCGCCTGTGCGGTGCTGGCCGGCTGCCGGCCGGCCTACTTTCCGCTCGTCGTGGCGGCGGTCGAGGCAGCGCTCGATCCCGGTTTCAACGCCCACGGAGTGGCCGTGACGACGCAGCCCGCCGGACCGATCGTCGTGGTCAACGGCCCCGCCCGTGAGACGCTCGGCCTCAACAGCGGGATGGGCGCCCTGGGGCCCGGAACCCGCGCGAACGCCACGATCGGTCGTGCGCTCCGCCTCGTGCTCGCCCTGACCGGCGGCGCTCGCCCGGGCGGGCTCGACCGCGCGACGCTCGGCAACCCTGGGAAGCTCTCGTGCTGCTTCGCGGAGAACGAAGAGGCAAGCCCGTGGGAGCCGCTCCACGTCGAGCGCGGGTTCGACCCCGAGGCTACCGCCGTCACCGTCGTCGCCGGCGATGCACCGCTCTCGATCTCCGACCACCGCAGCCGCACGCCTGACGAGCTCGCCGCGACGCTGGCGTGGGCTGCAGCGGGGCAGTGGAGCCCGTTCTGGTGGCCCATGGACGACACTTCGCTGTTCGTGATCTGCCCCGAGCACGCGGCGCTGTTCGCGGCAGCGGGCTGGAGCAAGGCCCGGCTTCGCGCCGCGATGTTCGACGCCGTGCAGCGACCGGCCGGAGAGCTTCGTCGCGGCGAGACGACACCGTTCGTCAAGGAAGCGCCCGACGACACCGCCGTCCACAAGTGGACCGATCCGGAACGGATCGTCCTCGTCGTGGCAGGTGGAGACGCCGGTCGCTTCTCGGCGGTGTTCGGGCCGTGCGACGGGATGAAGGCGGTGCCCGTGACCAGGGAGGTGCGATGGAGTACGTGAGCCCGATCGACGACCGCACGCAGGATGCGGTGGCATTCGCCGCTCGCGACGGCGACCTGTCCGGCAAGCGCGTGGTGCTCGTCGACATCACCAAGGCGCGCAGCGCGGAGTTCCTCGACCGCGTCGACGTCCTACTGCGCGAGCGCGGGGCGGAGACGTTCCGGATCGCCAAGGAGATCTTCTCGCGCCCGGCGTCGAGGGAGGTGATCGAGGAGGTCGCGATTCACGGCGACCTCGCCGTCGAGGGGCTCGCCGACTGAGGGTCGTGCGTGTCGTGCAGTGTGCACGACGTCGTCCGGCTGGAGCGCCGCGGTATCCCGACGGCCGCCGTAGGCACCGTGCCCTTCGTCGACGAGGCGCTCGAGCAGGCGCGCCTGCTCGGGATGCCCGACTATCGGATGGTGCTGATCCCTCACCCGGTCCAGCTGTTGACGACGCCCGAGCTTCACGGCCGTGCGGATGCTGCGTTCGCCGAGATCGTCCGGCGGCTGACCACGTGACGTCGCTCCGCGTCGCCGGCGGCACCGTGGTCACCTCCGACGGAGCTGGACCGGCCGACATCGTCGTGACGGCAGGCCGGATCGCCGCTGTCGAGCCCGCAGCTGATCGGACGCCCAGCGGGGACGACGTCGACGCGCGCGGGTGCATCGTCCTTCCGGGCGGCGTCGACCCGCACAGCCACCCCCTTTCCGGCCTCACGGCGGCAACGGTGTCGGCACGGCACGGCGGCACCACGACCGTCCTCGCCTTCGCCGCCCCAGCACCCGGTGAGACGCCGGCCGACGCGTGGCGCCGGGCAGAGCAAGACGTGCTCACCGACGCGGCGGTCGACGTCCACCTGCACCCATCGATCTGGGAGCCCGACCGGCTCGACCGCGCCACACTCGAAGAGCTGCGCGCGCTCGGCGCGACCAGCGTCAAGCTGTTCCTCGCCTACCCGGAGCTCGGGATGATGGCGTCGGACCGGAGGCTGTACGAGACACTTCGCGACGCGTCGAGCCTCGGGATGCTGACGATGGTCCACTGCGAGAGCGGCGGAGTGATCGAGGCGTTGATCGACGAGCAGCTCGCCGCAGGCAACCTCGGCGTCGACGGGTTCGTCGGCGCGCGTCCACCGGGCGTGGAGGAGGAGGCGGTGTCGCGCGTGTTGCACCTCGCGCGGTTGGCCGACGCACCTGTCTACCTCGTCCACCTCTCCTGCGCCGCATCGGTCGATCTCGTCCGGGCGGCGCGCCGACGCGGGCAGACGGTCTGGGCCGAGGCCTGCACGCATCACCTCCTGCTCGACGACTCGTCCTATACCCGCGCCGATCCGGAGCGCTGGCTCGGCGTGCCCCCACTGCGGCCTGCGACCGACGTCGAGGCGTTGTGGGAAGCCGTCCTGGACGGGACGATCGACACGATCGGATCGGATCACGCCCAGGTGCCGTATAAGCCCGACATCTCAGTTGAAGACTTCAGGTCACTCGCGTACGGCTTCGCGGGGATCGAGTTGCGCGTGCCGGCCGTGCTTTCCGAGGGTCGGCGACGTGGTCTTCCCTGGGAGCGGCTCGCTGACCTCCTCACGTTCGCGCCGGCCCGCGCATTCCGGATCGAGGGGAAGGGCGTCATCGCCCCCGGCGCTCCGGCAGATCTGGTCGTGTGGGATCCCGAGGAGCACTGGACAGTGGCCGCGTCAGACCTCCACGACGGAGTCGGCACCACCGTGTACGAGGGCGTGATCCTGGACGGACGTATCCGGCGGGTGGTTCGTACGGGCCGCGTAGAGTAGGCGCGTGGCGAACGACAGCGCGCTCCGGGTCGCGATCGTCGGCGCCGGCTGGATCGCCGAGGACCACCGTGCAGTCCTGCAGAACCTCGGACACGAGCTCGTGGCCGTCTGCGACGTCGACCGTGACCGCGCGGAGAAGCTCGCGCGCGGAAGTGCAAAGGTCTACGGCGACTGGGTCGACCTCCTCGACGGCGAGGAGCTCGACGCGCTCTGGGTGGCGACGCCGCCTCTCCACCACGCCGCGCCGACGCTGGCGGCGTTCGAGCTCGGGCTCCCCGTGTATCTCGAGAAGCCGATTGCGCGGACGATCGACGACGCCGAGTCGATCGTGTCGGCGTGGGAGCGGACGGGAACTGTGTGCGCAATCGGCTATCAGTGGCACGCGACCGAAGCGCTCGAGACGATGCGCGACGAGCTCGCGGGGCAGCAGCTCGCGCTGCTCTCCGGCGCCTCCATCGGGCCGACCGCCTCCCGCCCGTGGTTCATCGACAGGGCCGGTGGAGGCGGCAACATCCTCGAGCGCGGCAGCCACCAGCTCGACCTCGTCCGCGCAGTCGCCGGCGAGGTTGCGAGCGCCCAGACGACCGCGTCCGAGGTGGTACTCGCGCAGGGCGAGGGAGAACGCGGCAACATCGAGGACGCGGCCACCCTCACGCTCCGCTTCGCGAACGGCGCGGTCGGCACGATCGCGCTCGCCTGGACGCGGAGTGGGCTACCGGGCACGTACTCGCTCGACGTCGTCGCGAGCGAAGCCACGCTCCACCTCGAGCTCGACCCCTGGTTCCGGCTGACGGGCCGTGTCGGCGACCGCGAGGTCGAGGCGACCATGAGCGTCCATCCGTTCGAGCGCTCGGTCGCCCGCTTCGTCGAGGCCGTCCGCGCAAACGATCCGAGCATGGTCTTCTGCGCGCCCCCGGATGCCCTGGGAACGCTGCGCGTCGCGCTTGCGTGCGAACGGTCGCTGCTGAGCGGAGGCGGGCCCGTCGAGCCTGCCGGGTTCGTGTGACCGAGGGACCGACTCGCGACCTGATCGGGTACGGCCGGGTGCCGCCCCGCGTCGAGTGGCCCGACGGAGCGCTCGTCGCCGTCAACCTCGTCCTCGTCTACGAGGAGGGCTCCGAGCGCACCGTGAGCGCCGGCGATCCGGTGAACGACGGCTGGGGCGAATACGCGCACGGCGTCGATGCCCCGGTGCGCGACCTCGGCACCGAGACCCACTACGAATACGGCAGCCGCGCCGGGATCTGGCGCCTCGCGCGCCTCGTCGACGGCTACAGGATCCCCGCCACTGTCTCGGCTTCCGCCGTCGCGCTCGAGCAGCACCCTGCCGTCGCGGACTGGATGGTCGAATCCGGCCACGATCTCCTCGGGCACGGCTGGCGCTGGCTCCCACAGTGGGAGATGACCCGGGCAGAGGAGGCCGAGCACCTCGATCGCGCGATCGCCGCGTACGACCAGCTTCTCGGAATCCGGCCCGACGCGTACGGCTGGAATTCACGGTCGTTCCCGAGCGTGCACACGCGCGAGCTGATCGCCGAGCGAGGCCTGCTCTACGACTCCGACCCGTGCAACGACGACCTGCCGTACCGGGTGGAGTCCGCCGGGCGGACGCTGATCGTCGTGCCGTACACGAAGACCCTCAACGACAGCCGGTATCTGGTCTCCCCCGGGTTCGCGAGCGCACGCGACTTCGCCGACAGCTGCACCGCCGCACTCGACGAGCTTCTCGGCGAGGCACACGAGCTCGGCGGCCGCATGATGACCGTCGCAGTGCACGCACGCTGGTCGGGCCAGCCCGCACGCGCTTCGGGTCTGCGCGCGTTCGTCGAGCACGCGCTTGCCCAGGAGGGAGCCCTCTTCATGCGGCGGGCGGACATCGCCCGCTGGTGGATCACGCACGGATCTGCGCGATGACCTCCCTCGTCGAGCGCTGGGCGGCCGAGAACCCCCGCTCGCGGAGCCTCCACCAGCAGGCGTGCACCCTCTTTCCGAGCGGCGTCACGCACGATGTCCGGCGTCCCGACCCCTTCCCGCTGACGATCGTCCGCGCCGAGGGCGCACGGAAGTGGGACGCCGACGGCCATGAGCTCGTCTGCTACGTGATGGGTCACGGATCGCTGCTGTTCGGCCACTCTCATCCACCCGTTGTCGAGGCCGTGCGGCAGCAGGCCGGCCTCGCCTTCCACGCGGGCGCGAGCCACATGCTCGAGCGCGAGTGGGCGGAGCAGGTCGTCGAACTGGTGCCGTCGGCCGAGCGAGTGCGCTTCACCTCGAGCGGAACCGAGGCGACGCTGCTCGCGCTGCAGGTGGCGAGGGCGCACACCGGCAAGCCCCGGATCGTCAAGCTCGAGGGCCACTTCCACGGCTGGCACGACTACGCCGCGTTCGGCGTCGACCCTCCGTACGAGCGGCCGGCCACACCGTCCATCCCGGCCGGGGTCGCGGCCTCCCTTGCAGTCGTTCCGCCAGACCTCGAGGCAGTGGAGCGGGAGCTGGCGGCGGGTGACGTCGCGGCGGTCATCCTCGAGCCGGCGGGCGCCGCGTGGGGGACTGTCCCCATGCCCGCCGACTTCGTCGCGGCGGTACGGGAGCGCACGCGCGAGGTCGGGACGCTGCTCGTCTTCGACGAGGTCGTGACGGGATTCCGGTGGTCGCCCGGAGGCGCACAGGCACTCCTCGGCGTCCGCCCCGACCTGACCGCGTTCGCCAAGATCCTCGCCGGCGGATTGCCCGGTGGAGCGCTTGCCGGCAGCGGAGAGGCGATGGAGGTGCTGGCGTTCGGGAGCGCCTCGAAGGTCTCGCACCACGGCTGCCACAATGCGCACCCGCTCGCGGCTGCAGCGGGGACGACGACACTGCGACTCGCCGCGGACGGCTCCGCGCAGGCGGATGCCGCCGACCGGGCGGGTGCTCTGCGGACCGAGCTCGCCGCCGTGCTGGACCGGCGAGGGGCTCCCGGGCACATCCACGGCCACAGCTCGACGTTCTGCGTCCTGCTCGGGGTGGGTGGGGAGCTTCGCGACGTCCCCGCCGACGTGTTGAAGACCGGCGTCACGGGCGAGCTCTCGACGGCCCTGCACTGCGGGATGCTCCTGCACGGCGTGCAGCTCTTCCACGGCGCCGGCTTCCTCTCGACGGCCCACACCGACGCCGATCTCGACCGCACCGTGACCGCGCTCGACGCCGTGGTCGGTGATCTTCAGGCCGAGGGTCTCCTGTGATCGACCTCGTGGTAGCCGGCGGTCGCCTGATCGACCCGAGCCAGGAGCTCGACGCGACAGGAGTCGTGGGCATCGACGGCGGGCAGATCGTCGCCTGCGCCTCGCCACCTGCGGCCTTCGAGGCAAGGCGGACGATCGACGCCGCCGGCCTGATCGTCGTCCCGGGCCTCGTCGATCTCCACGTGCACGTCTACCCCGGCGTCTCGCACTACGGTGTCGACCCCGACGAGACCTGCCTGCTGCGCGGAGTCACCACGGCCGTCGACGCGGGCTCGGCCGGCGCGCAGACGTTTCCCGGGCTGCGGCGCTACGTCATCGAGGGCGCGCGGACACGTGTGCTCGTGTATCTCCACGTCGCCGTGCAGGGGATGATCTCGTCGCTCGTCGGCGAGCTCGAGGACGTCCGCTGGGCGTCACCTGCGCTCACCGTTGCGTGTGCACGGGAGCACCCGGACGTGATCGTCGGGGTGAAGGTGCGCCTCGGCTACCAGATGGTCGGTCAGGACCCGGAGGCGGCTCTCCTGGCGGCCCGCAAGGCGGCCGACCGCCTCGAGCTGCCGCTGATGGTGCACGTGATCGACATGCCGCGCCCGCTCCCGTGGCTCCTGAGTCATCTCGGCGAGGGTGACGTGGTCACCCACTGCTTCCACGGCAGCGAGGGAGGCTCACTGCTCGACGACGCAGGCGACGTTCTCCCGGACGCGTTCGCCGCACGGGAGCGCGGTGTCCTCTTCGACATCGGCCACGGGATCGGCAGCTTCACCTTCCGCGTCGCGCGAACCGCGCTCGCGCAGGGATTTCCGCCCGACACGATCTCGAGCGACATCCACGCCTACAACGTCCACGGCCCCGTCTTCGACCAGGTGACGACGCTCTCGAAGCTGGTGACCCTGGGGATGGCGCTCCCGGACGTAATCGCAGCGACCACGACTGCGCCCGCGCGCGCGGTGCGCCGGTCCCACGAGCTGGCGTCGCTCGCCGTCGGCCGCGAGGCGGACGCGACGGTGCTCGAGCTCGTGCGCGGCGACCGCGAGCTCGTCGACGCGGCCGGCGAGCGGGTCTTCGCCTCCGAGTGGCTGACGCCGCGCTGGGTCGTGCGCGGCGGTGAGGCGATCGAGCTCGATTCGCGGCCGCCCGACGCCCCGAGCTGAGGTCAAGCCCGGAGCGTCGGAGCCGCAGCGACGAGCCGCTGCGTGTACTCGTGGTCCGGCGCCTCGAGCAGGGGGCCGACCGCGCCCTCCTCGCACACGAAACCGCGGTCGAGGACGAGCACCCGGTCGGCGACGCTGGCGACGACCCCGAGATCGTGCGTGATGAAGAGGAGCGCGAGGCCGAGCTGGGCACGGAGCGCCTCGAGCACCTCGAGCACCGCGGCCTGTACCGAGACGTCGAGCGCAGACGTGATCTCGTCGCACACGATCAGGTCCGGCGCCGCCGCGAGGGCTCTCGCGATCGCGACACGCTGGCGTTCGCCACCGGAGAGCTCGCCCGGAAACCGCTGTGCCAGGCGACCGGGGAGCCGCACGCGCTCGAGCAGGGTCCGAACCTCGTCGTCCGCCTGGCGGCGCGAGAGGCCGCGCAGGACGCGCGCCGGGCGGGCGATCGCCTCGGCGACGCGATGTCTCGGGTTGAGGGAGTCGTTGGGATTCTGGAAGACGATCTGGATCCGACGACGGGCAGCGAGAGCTCGCCTGCCGGCAAGCGGCGCCAGCGGGGCGCCGTCGAGAAGGATGCGGCCGTCCGCGGGCGGATGCAGGCCCGCGACGCAACGTGCGATCGTGGTCTTGCCGCTTCCTGATTCGCCGACGAGCGCGACGCACTCCCCGCCCGCCACGGCGAACGAGACGTCGCATGCGGCGAGCACCGTCCCGTCGCGACCCTTGTGCTCCGCGCGCAGCCGTTCGACCTCGAGCAGTGGAGCAGTTTCCCGGCCGATCAACGCACCGGGCACGCGTGCCTCGACGGACAGGGACGGTGTCCTGCTCCACTCGAAGCAGGCGACGTGTCTCGTGTCGCCCACCGGTTCGAGCGGGGGAGCTTCCGTCTCGCAGATTGCCGTCCTCTGCGGGCAGCGCGGCGCGAAGGCGCACCCGGCGGGGCGTTCCCCCACCCCGACTGCGACGCCCGGGATGCTCCGGAGATGGCGGGGCTCGTGCGGGTCGGGAACCGAGGTGAGAAGCCCGCGCGTATAGGGATGGCGCGGCTCACGGAGCACCGTGGCCGCCGGGCCCTGCTCGACGACGCGCCCTGCGTACATCACCGCGATCTCGTCGGCGATCGATGCGACGACCGCCAGATCGTGGGAGACGTAGACGATCGCCAGCTTGAGCTCCCGCCGGAGCGGCTCGAGCTCGGCGAGGAGCCGTGACTGGGTGACGACGTCGAGGCCGGTGGTCGGCTCGTCCAGAACCGCCACGCTCGGGCGGCAGACGAGCGCGGCGGCGATCGCCACACGCTGCTGTTGCCCGCCGGAGAGCTGGTGCGGAAAACGGCGTCGGAACGTGGTCGACGTCGGGAGCTGCACGAGCTCGAGTGCGCGCGTGACCTCCGTGTCCACGTCGCGCTCGGGAGCGTGCGTGCGCACCATGTGACCGATCTGGTCGCCCACCCGGACCGACGGGTTGAGCGCGGAGGCAGGATCCTGAGGCACGTACGAGACGAGTCGTCCGCGCAGCGTTCTGACGGCGGACTCGCGACGGCCGGTCACTGCCTGGCCGGCGACCGAGATCGTGCCTCCGACCACGCGCACACCGGGGTGTGTGTAGCCGAGCAGTGCGAGCGCCGTCGTCGTCTTGCCGCTCCCCGACTCGCCGACGAGCCCGAGCACGCGCCCGGGCGCGAGGCTGAACGAAACACCCTCCACCACGGCCTCGCCGGACGTGAGCTCGATCCGGAGATCCTGCACCGAGAGCGCCGTTTCGCTCACCGGGCCACTCGCTTGCGCTCGGTCGACGTGCCGAGGCTACGGGCAACTGCGTCGGCGGTCAGGTTGACGGCGATGGTGAGAAAGGCGATCAGAAGCGCGGGCGCGGCCACAGCCCACGGCTGCAGCGTGATGCCGTCGCGGTTCTCGGAGATCATCAGAGCCCAGTCGGCTGCCGGCGGCTGCAGCCCGAGGCCGAGAAAGTTCACGGCCGCGAGGATGATGATCGACGCCGTCAGACGCACCCCTCCGTCGGCCAGCACCGTCCCGAGAATGTTCGGCAGGATCTCCCGCCGCAACACTGCGGCCGTCCGCTCCCCGCGAGCGACGGCCGCTTCCACGTATCCACGGACAGATACTTCCTGCGTCGCCGAGCGGACGATGCGTGCGATCGAGGGCACGTGCACGGTTGCAACCCCGGCGACGAGCACGACCTTGCTGCGTCCGGCCCCGGTCGCCAGCACGAGGAGGAAGAGGAGCGGCGGCACTGCGAGCAGGACGTCCATCGCGCGCATCAGCAAGGCGTCCACCATCGACCGCGAGTAGCCTGCGACGAGCCCGATCGCGGTGCCGACGAGGTACGCCAGCACGGTGGCCAGGAGCGAAAGAGAGACGATGCTGCGGCCACCCCAGAGGATCCGCGACAGGACGTCGCGCCCGAGAGCGTCCGTGCCCAGCACGAATGCGCCATTCGGTCGCTGCAGCGGGATGCCGGCTATCGCGGCCGGATCGTGCGGGGCGAAGAACGGGCCAAAGAGGACAAGGGCGAGGATCAGAAGGCTGCCGGCAACCCCCACGCGACCCGACCCGGAGCGGACGAAGCGAAGCTTGAGGGCGATCGTGCTCACTGCGCCGTCCGCAGCTTGGGGACGAGCAGGACGACGAGAAGGTCGGCGAGGACGTTGAGCGAGATGTAGACGATCGCGATCAGCATGCCGACGCTCAGCACGTAGGGAACGTCGCGCACGGTGACCGCTTGCACGAGGGCCTGGCCGAGGCCCGGATATCCGAAGACGTACTCGGTGACGACGATTCCGCCGACGAGCCACTGGACGTTGAGCGCGATCACCTGGACGGTCGGAGCGAGCGCGTTGCGGAGCGCGTAGCGAAGCACGACGTCGCGCTCCGGATGCCCGCTGAGCCGGGCCCACTCGACGTAGTCCGACCGGAGGACCTCGAGCATCCCCGCTCGCACCATCCGGATCGTCTGCGCGAGCGACGCGGCGAGCAGCGTCAGCACCGGCAGGATCAGGATCCGCAGGTTCGAGAAGACGGACTCGCCGATCGGGATCAGCGACACGCCGGGCAGCCAGCGCAGCCAGACCGCGATCAGGAGCACCAGGAGCGTCCCGGTGACGAATTCCGGCAGCGAGATCACGGCGAGGGACGTCATCGAGATGACGTGGTCGGAGAGGCGCCCGGCCTTCGTGGCGGCCAGCACGCCGAGCCCGATCGAGAGCGGGATCAAGCGGAGCACCGTCGCCAGCGCGAGCACCGCCGTGTTCTTGACACGGTCGCCGATCAGCCCGGAGACC
>Ga0066709_100000571_pt1 | contig 20528 bp, 15 predicted proteins | sample GraSoiAngelo_158_FD_79665 | JGI IMG/M metagenome (GOLD analysis project Ga0066709, IMG submission 79665) | Grasslands soil microbial communities from the Angelo Coastal Reserve, California, USA - 14_1009_16_30cm | ecosystem: Environmental > Terrestrial > Soil > Grasslands | place: USA...
CGATGGCTGCCGCGCGTGCCGCCGCCATCGCCCTCAAGCAGCCGCTCTACAAATATCTCGCGCGCTATTCCACGGATCCGTCCGCGAATCTGCTCCCTTGTCCGATGATGAACATCCTAAATGGTGGGGCGCATGCCGACAGTTCCGTGGACTTTCAGGAATTCATGGTTATGCCGGAGGGAGCCCCGAGATTTTCGGAAGCGTTGCGCTGGGGAGTGGAAATCTTCCATGCTTTGAAGTCGGCGCTGAAGAAGCATGGTTACTCGACGGCCGTCGGCGACGAAGGCGGCTTCGCGCCGAGCTGCAAATCGAACGAAGAGGCCATTCAAATCGTCCTGGAAGCCATCGCTGCCGCCGGTTACAAACCAGGCGAGCAAGTGAGCATCGCGCTCGATCCCGCCTCCAGCGAGTTCTACGACCAGGCCAGCAACAACTACGTTTTCAAGAAATCGGACGAATCCACGCATACTTCGGCGCAAATGGCCGCGTATTGGACAAGCTGGGTGGAGAAATATCCAATCGTTTCCATCGAAGATGGCATGGCAGAAGATGACTGGGCCGGCTGGAAATCCCTGACGCAGAGCATCGGCAGCAAGTCTTCCAAAAAGAAGATCCAGCTTGTCGGCGACGACCTTTTCGTCACCAACACCGCGCGCCTCTCTCGCGGCATCAACGAAGGCATCGCCAACGCCATTCTCATCAAGTTGAACCAGATTGGCAGCGTCACCGAAACCATCGACGCCATCGAGCTCGCCCGCAAAGCCGGCTACAACTCCATCATCTCTCATCGTTCCGGCGAAACCGAGGACACCTTCATCGCCGATCTGGCCGTCGCCACCGCCGCCGGCCAGATCAAAACCGGCTCCGCCAGCCGCACCGACCGCATCGCCAAGTACAATCAGCTCCTCCGCATCGAGGAAGAACTCGGCTCCTCCGCCCGTTTTCATGGCCGAGCAGCGCTTTCCTAGCGGCGGTCTTCGGGGCGGCCGCCAGTTTTACGCCTCGGTCGCTCTTCGATTAGGATTGCCGCTCGTCGGGGAAATGTTTTTATGGAATTCAGGCGCAAAGGCGCCCATCTTCGTTAACAAGCCGTAGCGACGGCCGTCAGACCGGCGCTTTTGCTGGAGTGTCCCGGCTGCTGACTTCATTCCATGGAACTCACAAATGGCCAGAAGGAGACGCGCCTTCTGATGGTGATGGTGGGCCGAAGTACCGATAGTGTCCCGTGATCTTCCAGCTTAGCAGGACGTCTTCGATCTTCGTCCCTCGCCCGATGTTATGCATGATCATGTATGGCATCCGTGCAAACACCGGTATCCGCGGGAACGTCGCCTCCCGGACAAGGAATCCCCACATACGCCGGATCGTAGCGCGCCACGTGTTGCGCTCTCTCCAGCGCGGCTTCGACCAGCTTCTTCAAGAGCTCCTACCGCACTGCAGCCGCCGTCACCTGCGCCCGGGATGCGCCCGAGCTCAATACGCAGGATTACCCCAAGCGTGGCGCACGGCTTGAACAGTAGTTTTTGTTTCATCGAGCGCCTCCCACGGCAAGTTTGGCCCCGCAGGGAAAAGGAATCCGTTCATCAATTCCATTAGACGGCTTTCAAGCTGGAAATCATCCATGCATAGGCTAAAATGCCTACGCCTGCATGAAGGAAGCCGCAAAAATAACTTCCCGAGAGGATAGCTTGCGTTTGCGAGTGGCGTCGTCAACGGACGCGGACGCTCTTGTCCGCTTGATCAACGCTGCTTTCCGAGTCGAGCTGCCCTATATCGAAGGCGACCGCATCGACGCCGTCGGCGTGCGCTCCTACATGGCGAAGGGCAAATTCCTTGTCGCCGAAGATTCCGCGGGCCTCGCAGCATGCGTTTTTGTCGAGAAGCGCGCCGACCGCGGCTACCTCGGCCTGCTCGGTGTGGACCCATCGCGCCAAGGCACCGGCCTGGGCCGCAAGCTAATGGATGCCGCCGAGAATTTCTTCCGCGAAGCCGGCTGCATTGCGGTGGACCTTCGTGTCATCAGCGCACGCACGCCGCTCCCGGCCTTTTATCGCCACCTCGGTTATGTCGAAACGGGCACCGCCCCTTTCGCTCCGGACGTGCCCATGAAGGTTCCCTGCCACTACGTCCTCATGTCCAAAACCATCGGCTGAAAACGTACAACGCTTTGAAAAGGAAGCCCTTTAGAATGCGCACGTACTAAAAAACATAGGGGGAGGGGATGTTACGCTTAACCTGGATTCCCTCATTTTCAATTTGCTCGCCTTCAGGCAGAATACCTCCTCATTCTGGGGGAACAATGAATCGTACCGTCGCGATTGCATCCATTTTCTTTGTGGGTCTCTCGCTGGCTCCCGTCGGCAGTCACGTAATGGCCGACGAGCAACCTCTTTTCGGTTACTCCGCCGCATCTTCTCGGGTGGAGCGCCAGTGGGAAGAGAAGCTCCGCGCCATTCCCAGCCCGGACAATCTGCGCGCCTACATGCAGCGTCTTTCCGCGCGCCCTCACCACGTCGGTTCGCCCTACGACAAGGACAACGCCGAATGGATCGCCGCAAAATTCAAGGAGTTCGGTCTCGATACCCACATCGAGCTGTTCGACGTTCTCTTTCCCACGCCCAAGGAACGAATCGTTGAGCTTGTCGAAGGCGGCCCGAAATTTGTCGCCAAACTCCAGGAACCCGCGCTTCCGCAGGACCCCACCTCGAATCAGCAATCCGAGCAGCTCCCCACCTATAACGCCTATTCGATCGACGGCGACGTGACCGCTCCTCTCGTCTACGTGAATTACGGCATCCCCGAGGACTACGAGCAGCTCGAGCGCCTGGGTATTTCCGTGAAGGGGAAGATCGTCATGGCGCGCTACTTCCACTCCTGGCGCGGGATCAAACCCAAGGTTGCGGCCGAACACGGGGCGATTGGATGCCTGATTTACTCCGACCCCCATGAGGACGGATTTGTCCCGGGAGAGACGTTCCCTTCCGGGGCCTATCGCCCGTCGGATGGAGTCCAGCGCGGCAGCGTCGCGGACATGCCGTTTTATCCCGGGGACCCGCTCACGCCGGGCGTTGGAGCTACGAAAGACGCCAAGCGGCTGAAAGTGGAAGAAGCTCCCACGATCACCAAGATTCCCGTGCTGCCGATATCCTATGCCGACGCGCAGCCGCTGCTTGCCGCGCTGACCGGGCGAGTTGCTCCGGAAGGATGGCGCGGCGGCCTCGGCATCACCTATCACGTCGGCCCTGGCCCCGCAAAGGTTCACCTCAAAGTGAAATCCAACTGGGACATCAAGCCGCTCTACGACGTCATCGGGAAAATCCCCGGCTCCACGTTCCCCGATGAGTGGGTGATTCGCGGCAACCATCACGATGGATGGGTGAACGGAGCAGAGGATCCCATCTCCGGACAAATCGCCATTCTGGAGGAGGCGCGGTCTCTCGGCGAACTGCTCAAGTCCGGCTGGAAGCCCAAGCGCACTATCATTTATTGTGCGTGGGATGGAGAAGAGCCGGGACTGCTGGGCTCGACGGAGTGGGCCGAGCAGCACTATGACGAATTGCGCGCGCACGGCGTCGCGTACATCAATTCGGACGCCAATGGCCGTGGTTATTTGGGCATCGAAGGCTCACATACGCTTGAAAAATTCAGCAACGATATCGCCCGCGAGATATCCGACCCGGAAACAAAACTAAGTGCGTGGAAGCGCCAGCAACTGCGAGAAATTTCCAATGCCAAAACCCCGGAGCAGCGCGAAGAAATTCGCAAACGCGCCGATTTGCGTGTTCCCGCGCTCGGCTCCGGTTCGGATTACACCGCATTTCTACAGCACGATGGCCTGGCTTCGCTCAATATCGGATTCGGCGGAGAAGATGGCGGCGGCATCTACCACTCCATTTACGACGACTTCTATTGGTTCACGCATTTCAGCGACACGGATTTCGTGTACGGCCGCGCCCTCGCGCAGACCGGCGGCACCGCCATGATGCGCCTAGCGGACGCGGATTTGCTTCCCTTCGAGTTCGGCGATTTTGCGGACACCGTGCAGACCTACTTGAAGGAACTAAAAACTCTTTCGCAAAAAATGCAGGACGACATTCGTGAACGCAACAAGGAAATCGAAGAAGGCGTTTTCAAGGCCACCAATGACCCCCAGCGGCCGCTTGTGCCGCCTTCCACGGAAGCGCTCCCGCCGCACCTGAATTTCGCGCCCTTCGAGAACGCCGTGGACGCGCTCACGCGCGCCGCCGCGGAATACCGCAAGGCGCTGGAACAAGCGAACGCCAACGGCGGCGCGGCGCTGGCTTCCGCGTCGCTCGCCGAAGTCAACAAGTTGCTCATCGATAGTGAACGCAAGCTCACGACCGCCGAGGGCCTTCCCAACCGGCCGTGGTTTAAGCATCAACTGTATGCTCCCGGTTTTTACACCGGCTATGCCGCGAAAACGGTGCCCGCCGTTCGCGAAGCCATCGAACAAAAACAGTGGAAGCAGGCCGACGAGGGAATTGTTGTCGCCGCGCGTGTCTTGCAGGACGAAGCCGAGCTCATTTCCTCTGCGGCACAGAAGCTGTCAGCAGCGAAATGAATTGGAGCCATGGTCACCGCCGATAGTGCGCCGCATAAGAAGGGGTCGGAATCGAAGGATCACACTTCTCGTCGCGGATTGGCGCGCCCGGTGTGAGGGAAAGTGGAATCACGCCGGCCCAGACCGGCAGCGCGTAGTCCGGTCCGTCATCCTCCGGCGGGCCGACGCGAATTTTCGCGGAAACTTCCGTGAGCGGCAGGCACAGGATGTTCGTGGCTTTTAACTCCTTTTCATTGGGTTGGCGCGCATCGTTCCAGCGCCCGGGGATTATTTTTTCAGTGAAAGCACGCAGCGCTTTGAGTTTTTCTTCCGGCGCATCGGCGAGAGTAGCTTTGCCGAGCGCGACAACGGAGCGGTAATTCATGGAGTGGTTGAAGACGGAGCGGGCCAGCACGAATCCGTCAGTGAGAGTCACTGTGATGCACACGGAAAGTCCGTCGCTTACGTTTCGCAACATGCGGCTCGCTGCGGAACCGTGGAAATAAATCGCGTCGCCGATGCGCGCGAACAATGTGGGAATTACATAGGGCTGGCCGTCAACGGCGAATCCTACGTGGCACACGTAACCTTCGTCGAGGATCTTGTAAATAGATTCGCGGTCGTACGCGCCGCGATGGGACTCGCGCACGACGCGCGTACGCTCGGTCGGCGGAATTGCTTCGTACACAAAGCACCTCAATGAGAAGCATGGCGCGGAGTCGGCCGCTTCGCGGCCGCCCATTTGATTTATAGCCGGCGCCAAAGCGGCATGAGTGAGGAACAACTTTAGATATCCTATCACGCCCTGTGAAGCATGGCGTGGTGCGGACCGTCGGGCTGCCAAGAAAGTGCTTCCAATTTGGATGCTGGGCCCTTACAACGCCAGGGTTACGTGTGAGAAACTAGCAAAGCTAAGATCGAAACCCTTGGTAGCCGAGAAAGACACGATGAGCGCACCGGCGTTGCATAGTTCCGAGACAAAAGCATTCGACATCGCGTGGGTGAGGGAACAATTCCCTTCACTGAAATTGCAGGTCAACGGGCGGGCCGCGGCGTTTTTGGATGGGCCGGCGGGGACGCAGGTGCCCCAGCAAGTGATGAACGCGGTACAGAATTACTTTTTGAGGTCGAACGCGAATACGTACGGGGCATTTTTGACGAGCCGGAGAACCGATGAAATGATTCTTTCGGCGCGGGCGGCGATGGCGGATTTTCTCAATTGCGACCGCGATGAAATTGTTTTCGGGCAGAACATGACCACCATCACGTTTGCGCTGGCGCGAGCGATCGGGCGGGAACTGAAATCGGGCGATGAGGTTGTGGTGACGACGCTGGACCATGATGCAAACGTGGCGCCGTGGAGAGCACTGGAAGAACAAGGCGTGGTCATCCGGCAGGTAGATGTCCGGGAAAGTGATTGCACGCTGGATATGGAGGATCTGAAGCGCAAGATTTCCGCGAAGACCAAGCTGGTTGCGGTTGGATATGCGTCGAACATGGTGGGCACGATCAATCCAGTCGCGGAGATCACCAAACTCGCCCATGCGGCGGGCGCGCTGATGTTTGTTGACGCTGTGCACTACGCCCCGCACGGACTGATCGACGTGAAGGCGCTCGATTGCGATTTTCTGGCGTGCTCACCGTACAAGTTTTTTGGGCCACACATGGGAACGCTGTACGGGAAGCGCGAGCACCTCCAGAGGTTCAAGCCGCACAAAGTGCGGCCAGCCACGAACGTTTCGCCGGAATGCTGGGAAACCGGGACGCAGGTGCAGGAATTGATCGCCGGGATCGCAGCGGCGGTCGATTACATTGCGGAACTGGGAGGTCATTGCCATTCGACAGTGAAGAGCCGCCGGGAGGCGTTGCAGGCGGCGTACCGCGCGACACATCACTACGAAACTGCATTGCTGACACGGTTGATCGAGGGATTGCAGACAATTCCGGGAATGCGCATCTTCGGCATCACTGACGCAAAACGATTTGAGGAGCGCTGTTCGACATTGTCATTCCGGATGGGCCATCACCACCCAACAACGATCGCCACTTTCCTGGGAGATCGCGGAATTTTCACCTGGGACGGGAATTTCTATGCCTTGAATTTGTCCGAGCGCTTGGGATTGGAGCGGCACGGCGGCGTCTTGCGAGTCGGGCTGGTGCACTACAATACCATGGAAGAAGTGGCACGGCTGCTCACGGCTCTCGGCGAATTCGCTGCGTGATTCCGCAGCTCGACGAATCAAGTCACGTCCGAGGACTCCGGATTCTACGATTGCAGAACAAGCTGCCGCTTGCGCTTGGCCTGACACACGAAATAACTGATTCCGAAGGCCAGGGTGCTGTAGGGAAACCAGCCCAGGGTCGATCCGGCAAGCAGATGTGCCGGTGCATAGGTGATGAGCATCACCCAGACGTAGGATTGTGCTTCGCCGATGAAACCCAGAATGATCCCCGCCAAAACGTAACAGGCTGCCATCGCCAGCGTGGCCGGGCTGATGCCTACCGCCGGGGCCGGGCCGAGCCTCTCGGCAACTGCCGGCGCAAGCCTCAATATGCCGAACAAGGGCAGCACTGCGCCGATCAACACGGAGAAAAGAACGGTCGCCAGCGAGATGCGGTGCGCGAAGGGATTGAAGAAATTGCGAATCCCGCGATTGAAGGCTTTGTCCGTAATGAGATACGCATCTCCCTGCGGGTTCAGCCGCAGGATACCGCGCTGCACCTGGTAAGCGGAAAAGCGCTCATGGTCCATCTGGCCTTCGGCAAAAAGACTCTGGACATCGCACGGCGGTGAAACCGGAGTTCCCATGGAAGCGGAGCGCGAATCATGCTTTTTCTTCAATTGCGCGAGATTAGTGACCTGCGGGCACTCCTGAACGATGCGGTAGTCAGGAGTGTCCATCACCGTCTTTAGTTCCATGTTGCGAGTGGTGAGCCACTTTCCGCCCGAAAAACGCGTCGTGAAATTGACCACGTGGCTGTCTTTCACGCACTTGACGCCATTGGCGTTGGTTTGCACCTCCACGATCGTCAGTGTGCAGCTTGCCCGGTCAGCCGCATTGGAATACTCGCGAAGCAAATTCGCTCCGTAATTTGTCACGCGATAGGTGCACATGGGGCGGTAGTTTAATGCCTCGAGTTGTGAATCGAGTGGCGCAAGGTATTTTTTCTGTGCTTCAGACAAGGAAGTGTCGGCGACGACTTCCCTTTGGTAGCGGAGGGGGATGGGGCGCGAGTTCTTCCGCAACTGCGGCTTGCTCCCGAAAACCACCGTTGCGGTGGTCCACAGAAAACCGAAGAGATCACCATCAATGGGAAGAATCATGGGCACCTCCGCCGATAGTTCCATTATAGAGGTGGCAAATTTCACCGCCGTTTGGCCAATACAGGCGGCGATGAATGACTTAACTGGACCAAAGGACAGGTGGGACGATGCTCATTCCGGTGAGCGCTCACCGGTGTAGCCGGGGAGAATCGGAAAACTTAGTGCTTTCAACTCAACGCGGAACTGTGAAACGGATTGGAAGAGAATCCCGCGGATGCCTGCGGAACTAGCAGCTTGAATGTTTTCCTCGCGGTCATCGACGAAGAGCACTTCCGAGGGCGGAACTTCCAGCAGAGAAAGGGCATGCCGGTAGATGACCGGATCGGGTTTAATGGAACGCACCTCGCACGAGAGAACCTGGTGATCGATGTGGCGCAGCCAAGCGAAGTTGTTCCTTACGTGGGCAGCCATATCCGTTTGCATGTTTGAAAGAATAGCGGTTCGAAAACCACCGGCGTGGACGCGCGCGAGCCATTCCGTCATTTCCTGGGTGACGTGGCTCCACATCTCTACGTCCAATCGGCGGAGTTTTTCAATGTCCTGGTGACCGATTGGGACGTTGGCGCGGCGCGCAAACTCGACCCAATAGGCATGCGCCGTGAGATCGCCGCGATCGTAGGGGTTGCGCGAGGAACGGTATATGGCCAGAAAATGTTCCGCGTCCATGCCCAGGATGCCCGCCAGGCCCGCAATAGCGTCAGGCGAAGGGCGCGAGCAGAGAACTTCGCCGTAGTCGAGAATCACGGCGCTGATTTCTCGGCGGTAGGTGAGCGGGTCGGTGTGTCCAGCATGCATTTGCCGCCTCCGGAAGGATTTTCGGTGGGTTTTTGTAATTCGTCCAATAAATCTATCATGCGTGTGTGATAACTTACTGGCATGTCTCTTGACCTGGATGAGTTGCGCTCGTTCTTGACGCTGGCTTCGGAGCTCCATTTTCGAAGGGCCGCAGAGCGCTTGTTTGTGTCGCAGCCGGCGCTAAGCAAGCAGGTCCAGAGGCTGGAGGAAAAAACGGGAGGAGCACTGTTTGAGAGGACGCGCCGAAAGGTTGTGTTGACGGAGGCGGGCCGTGTTCTCATCCCCTTGGCCGAGCGCTTGCTGCGGGATTCCCAAGCGGCGCTGGACCGAGTGCGCGAGGCAGCAGAGGGACGAGCGGGGACGCTCCGGATTGGATTCGGAATCGCATCGGCTTCCGAAATTCTCCCGCAAACGATCTTGCGGTTTCGTAACAGCTATCCTGCAGTTGAAATACAGATGCGGGATATGTCTACGCCAGCGCAAACCAGAGCATTGCTGGAAGAACAGATCGACATCGGGATTATCCGCCTGCCCGTGGCTCGCCCGGAACTCTCCAGCCTGCCGCTCACCCGGGAGCGCCTTGTCGTGGCAGTTCCGCGCGCAACACCGTACCGATCTAAAGTCGGCTTGGCCTGCTTGCGAGACAAGCCATTCCTCCTGATAGCCCGGGCGGCATCAACGACATTCTATGATCACGTTCTCGCAGTGTGCCGCCGCGCTGGATTCATACCAGAGATTATTCAGGAAGCGAATGAAACATTTACGATCTTAAATTTGGTGCGCGCCGGCCTGGGGGTCTCGTTAGTACCTCGCTCTGCTATGCGTATGAGTGTGCCCGGAGTCAGCTTCCATCAGCTGCAAATGGCCGAGGCGGAATGGCCAATTGGGATCGCGTGGAACAAACTTTCCGAGAAGCGCGAACTCATCACGCGATTCTCCGAGACGATGCGCTCGGTTGTTGCATGAGACGCCCTCCTGTGCGCGGCCAGCGTCGCCTTGCGGCCCTGTGAAATAGCACCGACAGCGAAGAGCAGGTATTCTTAAACCACTATGAACAAACGTCCGAAACCGATTGTGTTGACGGTGTTGGATGGATGGGGATACCGCGCGGAGACGAAAGGGAACGCCATTGCGCTGGCTCGCAAGCCGGCGTACGACGAGCTGATCAAGAAATTTCCCGATACCTTGATTCATACGTCCGGGCCGTTTGTGGGATTGCCCGAAGGCCAGATGGGCAACAGCGAAGTGGGGCATATGAACATGGGCGCGGGGCGAATCGTGCATATGGACATCACCCGGATCGACCTGCTGATCGCGAATAGAAAACTGCAGAACGTGCCGCTTTTTCAACAGGCGATGGAGCGCGGGCGCGCCCGGCAACTGCATTTTTTGGGATTGCTGAGTGATGGCGGGGTGCACTCGCACATCCAGCACTTGTTTGCGCTGCTGGAGATGGCCAGGCAGCAAAGAGTGGAAAGAGTGTTGGTGCACTGTTTCATGGACGGGCGCGACACGCCGCCGAACAGCGGGGGCGACTACGTGCGCCAGGTGCAGCAGAAGATGCGCGAGCTGGGTGTCGGCGAGATCGCGACGTTGGTGGGGCGCTATTACGCGATGGACCGCGACAACCGCTGGGAGCGCGTTGAGCTGGCTTATCGCGCGCTGGTTCACGGCGAAGCGGAGACGCGGACGGATGATCCTGTTGCGGCGCTGCAGCGGAGTTATGAAGTGGAAGTGACGGATGAATTTGTCAAGCCGGTTGTGGTGACCAAGGGAAGCGGAGCTTTGGCCACGCCGGTGGGGCTGATCCGCGACGATGACGCGGTGATTTTCTTCAATTTTCGCGCGGATCGCGCGCGGCAAATGACTTATGCGCTGGCGGCGCCGGACTTCGATAAATTTGTGGATCCCCAGCGGCCGAAGAATCTGTTTTACGTGGGGATGACGCAGTACGACAAGAACTGGCCGTGGCTGAAGTACGTGATTGCGCCGGAAAAGCTGGAGCACATCCTGGCGCAAGTGTTTGCGGAGCTGCAGTACAAAAATTTGCGGACTGCGGAGACGGAGAAGTACGCGCATGTGACTTATTTTTTAAATGGCGGAGTGGAGAAGCCGTTCGCTGGCGAAGAACGGATTCTGGTGCCATCACCGAAGGTGGCGACGTACGATTTGAAGCCGGAAATGTCCGCGGCGGGAATTACGGACACGGTGGTGAAAGCGATCGAGAAAGGCGAGTTCGACGCCATCATCATGAATTATGCGAATGCGGACATGGTGGGACATTCGGGAAAGTTGGAAGCGGCCATCAAGGCGGTGGAAGCGGTGGACGCCGGATTGGCGCGGATTTATCAGGCACTGAAACCGCGTGGAGGCGCGTGGATGATCACCGCGGACCACGGGAATGCGGAAACCATGATCGATCCGCTGACCGGCGGGCCGCACACGTATCACACGACGAATCCAGTGCCGCTTATTCTAGTGAGCGATGACGACAAGCTGCGATTGAAGCCGGGCGGATCGCTGCGGGACATTGCACCGACAATGCTCGGCACGCTGGGGCAACCGCGACCCGCGGATATGACAGGTACGGATTTGCGCCTCATTTCATAGCCTGACCATGAACCGTACAACACCTGCAGAAACCAAACTTGTGATTTGTGTGTGGCACCCCTTTACGGAGTGGCGGCCCAAGCCCGCGATGGCGGAGGCAATTCGAAAGCGCTGGCCGGAGATGCGCGTTCTGCATTTGCCGAATTACGAGCGGCTGGCAGAAGAACTCCCGGATACGCACATTTTTGTGGGGTACTCGCTGCGCGCCGAGCAATTGAAGGACGCGAAGAAGCTGAAATGGATTCACTCGACGGCGGCGGGCGTGGCGCAGCTAATGTATCTGGAACTGCGGGATTCGGGAATTATGGTGACGAATCCGAGCGGTATTTTTTCCGTGCCGATGGCCGAGCACACCATCGGTCTGCTACTTGCACTGGCAAGGAATTTTCCGGATTCGCTGCGAGGACAGGACCGGGCGCGATGGTCTCAGCAGGAGATTTGGGACAAGCCGCAGCATTTGACGGAGTTGAGCGGGAAGGTGCTGCTGATCGTGGGGTACGGCTCCATCGGGCGGGAAGTGGCGAAGCGCGCGAAGGCGTTTGATATGAAGGTTTGGGGAGTCACGCGATCTGGCGACGGAGACCGCAGCGATGCGGAAAAGATTTTTTCCGCGGCCAAGTTACACGATGCATTGCCGGATGCGGATTACGTGCTGATTTCAGCTCCCGAGACGTTGGAAACGAAACGCCTGATCGGCTTGGCACAAATCGCAAGGATGAAAGACGGAGCGAGACTGATAAACGTAGCGCGCGGGTCGCTATTAGATGAAGCGGCGTTGATTCAGGCGCTGGAAAGTGGCGCGCTAGGCGGCGCGGCGCTGGACGTAACACAGACGGAACCGTTGCCGGCGGAGAGTCCGTTGTGGAAAGCCCCAAATTTGTTCATCACGCCGCACACCAGCGGGGTCAGTGACAGGCTCTGGGACCGGCAGACGGCGATTTTGATCGAATTGCTGGAGAGATGGTTTGACGAGCGGGAAATGTTTAATCGGGTTGACCTTGCGCGGGGCTACTGAAAAAAGAAGGATTTGACACCAAGGACACCAAGAGCACAGAGTTCGCAGAGAAGAGGGAATTCAAAAAAGATCGAGGACGGATCTTCCAGCTTGCCTCACAAGTGTAATAGAAATATTTCAGGATCAGAGTCATAACGAAACCCGCGCTCTACATTGGACGAAATTCAATCGCCAACGCCGCTTTTGGGCGCCTGATAGCCTTCGCGAGCGTAGACCTGGAATTTCTGTTTCTTGCCTTTTTGGTCGACGATGGTCAGGGGGCCGCCATCGGGAGCGACCAGCTCCACCTTAACCTTGTGAAATTTGCCGTCTTTCGCGCCGGTCGTTGGTGAGTAGGAGAGGCTGTACTGGTGGCGGAGAAATGCGGCGACGTCGCGAAACACACCGGGCATCTCGCCTTCGAATTGAGGAAACCAAGCGAACCCCCCGGTTTCCTGAGAAAAAGTCTTGAGCTGATTTTCCGCTTGTAGAAAATTCATGCGCGCCATGTTGCCCATTCCGCCGCGCGAATCTGCAAAATTCTGAAAGACGCGGCCAAGACCAACACAAAAAATAGTCACATCACTTTGGCGGAGCTGTTTCATGGTTTGATCGAGCGTATGTTTGGAAAAAGTGTCCACGCCGCTGGCCAACACCACAATGGACTTCTTACCCTTCACATCCTTCAAGCGATCCACCGTCTCGAGAAGAGCATCGAAAATGTTCGATTCACTGAACCCAGGGAAATAAAGATGATAGATGCCGTTGAGTACTTCATCTTTATTCTGCGTAAAATCCACCTCGATGCGCGTCTTCATATCAAAGGTTTCGAGCGCAATCCAGTCCTTCTGCTGCAGATTGGGGAATAAGGACTGTGACCAATATTTTGACAAATAGGAAAAAACGCCACCCCAGCGGTCGTTGCTAAACTCCAGGAGGAGGACCATGGTAATAGGAGCGTCGGTGGGGGCGAAGTTGGTGATGGTTTGCGGCACCCCATCGTCGAGAATGCGGAAGTTTTCTTTCTTGAGACCAGGGATGATGTCACCGTGCTGCGTGGTGGCGACAACATCGAGGGTGACGATGGGCACGTCAACGGCAATGGTGACGCCGGCTTGCGGGGGCTGCTGCGCCGTACCGGGCGCTTGAGGCGGAGCCGGGTTCTGCTGCTGCGGCGGGGAACCGCCCTGCGGGCCGGTGGGCGCCTGGGCAAAGACGGGACTCTCGGCCAGCGGCAAGACCAGATCGGTCGCCCGAAGCGCGAGCAGAGCTAGGGAAAGAATGGCCTTCATCATGCCCCCCTTACCGGCAATCGAAATACTTCACTGGCGATGACTCCCGCCTGCGGGACAACGCAGTGGCCACGAAGCGGTTGAATTTTAGCAACGCAACGGCAATGCCCAGGCCAAGCTCCCACACCTGCATGTTAGTATGAAGCACATTTGGGGCAAAACGTTTACTGCGGCGGCTGAGTTGCAGCCAAGCGTTACGAGGAGGATGGATTGGTGAACTGGAAGCGCATGATGCAGGTTTTGGCGGGAGCCACGGCGTTGACGATGGCCGCAAGTTTTCCGGTTGCGGCGCAGGTCACGCCGGCGGGGGGTCCCGGAATCCCTGGTACTCCTTCGCCGATTGGGGATACGGCGGCAATTGCGAAAGAAGCCCAAGGCTGGCTGGCGGATTTGATCAAGATCAACACGACGAATCCGCCGGGAAACGAGCAGATCGCAGCAACGTACATTGCGGGGGTTCTGAAGAAGGAAGGGATCAAGGCGGAAATTCTTGACTTGACACCAGGGCGGAGCGCCGTTGTGGCACGGCTGCGCAGCATGGCAATGGCGGATCCTTCGAAGGCGCTGCTGCTGGTGGCGCACATGGATGTGGTCGGCGTGGACAAGCCGAAGTGGACAGTCGATCCGTTCGCTGCCGTGGAAAAGGACGGGTACCTGTACGGCCGCGGTGCCATCGACGACAAGGGGATGCTGGCGGCGAATCTGGCGGCGTTCATCGCACTGAAGCGCGCGAACCCGCGCTTGAATCGCGACGTGATCTTTCTGGCGACGGCTGACGAAGAGCAGTTTGGGGACGCGAGCGTCAAGATTCTGATCGCGAAATACTGGGATAAGTTTGCGGCTGGGTTTGCGCTGAATGAGGGCGGCGAGGTCTTGCTGAAAAACGGCAAACCGCAATACGTCGCGGTGCAGGCGAGCGAAAAAGTGCCAGTAAACGTCACGGTCATCGCGCGCGGGACCTCGGGACATGCATCGATGCCCACAAAAGACAATGCCGTGGTACATCTGGCTGCCGCAGTGGGGAAAATCGGGAACTACTCCGCGCCAGTGCACTTCACGACGATTGTCCGGCGATACTTCGAACAGCTCGCCGCCATCGAAGACGATGAAATCGGGAAATGGATGCGCTCGCTGGATGCTCCGGACCGCGGCGAGCATGCCCAGAAGGTGGTTTCGGACGCGAATCCGCTGTGGAACTCGATGATGCGGGATTCGATTGCGCCGACGATGCTGACGGCAGGCGTGCGGGCGAACGTCATTCCGGGGGAGGCGCGCGCCAACCTGAACATACGATTGTTGCCGGGAGATACGATCGACCTGCTGCTGGCGGAGCTGACGAAACTAGTGAACGACCCGCAGATCCGATTTGAGATTCAACCGGATGCAGGACTGGCGGCGCCACCGTCTTCGCTGGAAAACGATTTCTATGCCACAATCACAAGAGTTGCGGGGAGAGAATTTTCCAACGCGCCGGTGCTGCCGTTTCAGTCCACGGGGGCCACGGATTCCGCGCAGTTGAGGCTGCACAACGTTCAGGCTTATGGTTTTACACCATTCCCACTGACCGACGAAGATTTTCGGCGGATGCATGGGGACGATGAGCGGATACCGCTGGCGTCCTTCACCAAGGGAGTGGATGTATTGGCGCGAGTCATTGCGGAATTCGTGGTCGCGCGGTAGGAAATTGAAGAAGCAAATCGAGAAGATTCAAAAAAGACGATCGTTTCGGGCAGCCTTCCAGTGAACAATACAAGCAAACGGGAATTATTGCCGCAGAAGAAAGCATGAGTTTTCGTCATTCCAAAATTGTCTGCACGATCGGACCGGCGAGCCGTTCGCCGAGGATGATTGACCGTTTGTTGAGCGCGGGGATGGACGTGGCGCGGCTCAATTTTTCGCATGGCACGCATGAGGAGCATGCGAAGAGCATCTCGATGCTGCGAGCGTCCGCCGTCGAGCACGAAAAACCGATTGCGATTCTCGCCGACCTTCAGGGACCGAAAATCCGGACCGGACCTTTGGCGGGTGGCGGACCGGTGTTGCTGCGCACAAGGCAGCGATTCGTGATCACCACCGCAAAAGTGCTGGGCGATTCGACACGGGTGAACACCGTTTTCACGCCGCTGCCAAGAGAAGTTCACCGCGGCGACCGCATCCTGCTGTCAGACGGGTTGATCGAATTGCGGGTGGAAAAGGTCAGCGGCCGGAACGTGATTTGCGAAGTGGTGAACGGCGGGGCGCTTGGCGAACATAAGGGCATCAACTTGCCAGGGGTGAAACTGCGCGTGCCTGCGCTGACGCCGAAAGATCGTGCGGACCTGGTTTTCGCGCTGAAACACGGGGCGGATTACATCGCGGTGAGTTTTGTGCGGCGACCGGAAGACGTGGTGCTAGCGAAACAACTGATTCACCGTGCGATGAAAGACGTTCCCGTAATTGCGAAGCTCGAGAAGCCGGAGGCGATTGAAAATCTGGACGCAATCCTGCGGGCCGCCGATGGCGTGATGGTGGCGCGGGGCGACCTCGGCGTGGAGATGAATCCAGAGCGCGTGCCGGTGGTTCAGAAAACGATTATTGCGCGTGCCAGAGAGTTCCGCCGTCCGGTGATAACGGCGACGCAGATGCTGGAATCGATGACGGAGAACCCCCGGCCGACACGCGCGGAAGCTTCAGATGTGGCCAACGCGATTTTCGACGGCTCGGACGCGGTGATGCTTTCGGCGGAGACCGCTTCGGGGAAGTATCCTGTCGAGGCCGTTGGCATGATGGCCCGAATCATCGAAGAGGCGGAAGCGAGCATCCGGGATTTTCCGCGCCCGGTGCCCCAGGAGCAATTGAAGGTGGCGGAAACCGTCGCGGAGCTGGTGTGCCACGCCTCGCGCGAGCTGCACATGAAGCTGATCGCAGTGTTTACCCATAGCGGATTTACGGCGCGGCTGGTATCGCGCTACCGGCCGCTGGTGCCGATTATCGCGTTCTCGCCGGAAGCGGAGACGCGGCGGCGCATGGCGCTGATTTGGGGCGCGTTGCCAAGAAAGATTCAAGATGTGCAAAAGGTGGACGGGTTGGCCAAGGTCGCGGAGAAGCGCCTGCTCGAAGAGCGGCTGGTACGCAAGGGCGACGTCATCGGAATCGTAGCGGGCACCCCAATGGGAATTCGCGGGACGACGAACTTCATGAAGTTTCATATTATTGGCGGGCCAGCCTAAGTTGAGCGTTTTGAGGCCTTGGCCACGTCGTTATCTTCCCTGAATACCAGCGACCTGCGCTCAAGCAATTCCCAGTTATAAGAGCGAAGCCATTCAGGGAAGCAGCAGCGGCACCCCACCCCTGGTGTTTTGGTCAAAGAGTGCGCCATTTTTGGTGCAAAAGAGTGCGCAAGGATATGAAAAGACAGTGGATTGGTGTAGGAAATAGAAGGCGGATCGCTATGGAATAGGGGAGAGTCAAGGAAAACTTTGCGGGCGGGCGGATAGGTGCGACCGAATGCAAATGTTGAACTTTTTGATGGACACAACTGAGAATTGAACGGTCTTAGTTGACCCAGTTGTCGGGGCGCGAGGGCGGTTCTTTCTTGTGCTTGTTGATGTAAACCTCGAATCGCTTGCGATTGCGTTTGTACCGCCAGTCGGTGACGCTGTTGCGGACGTTATATAGGAACGAGCCGCGGCGGAGGTAGAGATAACCAACCAGCATGCCGCCGAGATGGCAGACGTGGCTGATATTGTCTCCGCCAGAACCGATTGTGGAGAAGAATTCGATAGCTCCCATCACCGCCACGTACGGCCGCATGGGGATGGTGATGGGAAGAGGAATCAGCCATATTCGGCGGTCGGGAAAGAGCACCGCGTTGGCCATCAGGATGCCGAAAATCGCCCCAGAAGCACCGATGGTTGGCGTCAAAGAAGGCAGCGTTCCGAAGAACACAGGAACCGTCTTGACGATCACTTCAATGAGACCCGCGCCCACTCCACATAGAAAAAAGTAATTCAGAAAGCGGCGTTTCCCCCAAACCAATTCCAGCTCGCGGCCGAACATCCAGAGCATCAGCATGTTGATTAGCAGGTGCCACAAGCCGCCATGCAAGAAAATGTAGGTGAAGGGTTGCCAAAGGCGCGGAGGTAGCAGGTGCGTCACCGCTGCAGGGATCAGACCGAACCACTTCAATATCCAGGTGTAGGCAGGCGGACTCAGGAGAAACGCAAGCGTTTGCGTGAGGAAAGCGCCGGTACACACAAGCACAATTAGCTTCACGCCGGGCGTGATGAATCCACGCCAGTCGAAGTTGTAGCGCCGCGCACCGATCCTCGTCCCCATAGATTCAGTGTACGGCGGCGAATCGCGGGCGTCAAAGTGGGTTTTGTGATCGGCTAATTCAGCTTCTTGCGCCCGAAATAGAAGAGCGAGGCCGCGAGAAGCGTGAACATGAGAACGCCGAAAAGGTTGCTGGTCGCAAGCGGTCCCATCAGTTTAGGGCCGAAGGCGAAAAGATCGGCGCGCCAGGGAAGAGCAAGAACCGAAGAAACCCAATGCGGCACACGATTGGAGATTTCCGGGTCCTGAAGAAGAGCGATGATAATTCCGAGGAGGCCGAAGACGCCCCCGGCGGCGATCAGGCCGCTGGAATAAAGCGCCCCGGGGCTGGCCTCGCTGTCGTCCTTTTTCTTTGTCGTGGCTTCCACCAGCCAGCGGACCAGGCCGCCGGCAAACATGGCTCCTGTGGTGGCGATGGAAAGATACGACCCTGTGGCAAAGGCCAGCGAGCGCACACCGAGAATTTCCACCGCGACCACCAAGGCAACGCCCATGAGCACCAATCGCCAGGGCAGGCGCTGATTGAGGATGCCATTGATGACCGTAGCCATCAAGCGTGCTTGCGGCGCGGGAGCTTTGTCACTGCCGATGCCCTGCGCCCATTGAAACTCGATTTGCCTGCTGCCTGCGTCGTAAAGATATTCGCCGTCGGGAATTTCATGCGAGCCCAGAGAATTGATCAGAACGTAGCTCTTGTTTTGGTAAATAAACGAATCGCGCTCGATTTTCACACCGGTCGGCAAAGCCTGGATGCTGACGGGAATTGGCGTGGGGATGTACTTCTCCAGGCCTTTGTTCATCAGATTCAGGGTCGCGCCGATGGCGGCGGTGGAGACGGTGACGCCAACGAGAAGTCCCATCTGCTGCCAGAAAGGGGTCGCACCAACGAGATAACCGGTTTTCAAATCCTGCGAGGTGGCGCCGGCGATCGCTGCGGCAATGCACACCACGCCGCCAATCATGAGGGCCAGGACGGCATAGTTCGGCGCGGTCCATCCCGCGAGGAAGAAAATCGCGCAGGTGGCCATCAGCGTCGCGATGCTCATGCCGCTGATAGGATTCGAGGAATTGCCGAGAAGGCCGCTGATGCGCCCCGCCACGGTGACGAAGAGAAATCCGAACACCACCACGAACACGGCTGCGAAGAGGTTTTGATACCAGAAAGTGCTCGCGCCTTGCATAGGAAGAAACGTCAACAAGACCCACATCATGGCGACAATGACCATCGAACCGATGACCACGGTACGCATGGGAATGTCGCGGTCGATTCTGCTGGACGCTGCGGACTGCCCTACGCCTTCCGCACGCACGTCTTTCAGTCCTGCGCGCAGAGCGGAAATGATGGTAGGCAGCGTGCGCAACAGGGTGATCAACCCGGCTGCGGCGACCGCTCCTGCGCCCATCGGGCGGATGTAGCTGCGCCAGATGTCGTCCGGTGTCATCAGTGGGATGGGAATGGTGGATGGATAGATCGGGGTGTTACCCGCTAGCTGCCCGTAAAATTTGATGGCGGGCATCATCACCAACCACGAGATGATGCCGCCGGCAAAGAGGATGCCGGAAACCCTGGGACCGATGATGTACCCGACGCCTAGATATTCGGAAGTGATGGCGACGCGAAAAGAAGCGCCGGGGAACCAACTTGGCCGGCTTTCCGGCTGTGACGTCCAGGCTTGCACCGTGTTCATCAGGAAGGTGTAAGCACCGCCGAGGCCGAGCCCCCAGAAAACGCGGCCCGCGAATGAGCCGCCGCGTTCTCCGGCAACTAGCACGTCAGCGCAGGCAGTGCCTTCGGGAAATGCCAGGTTTCCATGTTCCTTGACGATGAGCTGGCGCCGCAGCGGGACCATGAAGAGCACGCCGAGCCAACCACCCAGAAGCGCCAAGGGAAAAATTCGCCAGAATGTGAATTCAGAGCCGAAGCCGAGAAAGATCAGGGCAGGAATCGTGAACATCACACCGGCGGCAAGCGATTCGCCTGCCGAGCCGGTGGTCTGGACGATGTTGTTTTCAAGTATGGTGGAGCGGCCGAAGGCGCGAAGGATGCTGATGGACAGCACGGAAATAGGGATCGAAGCAGAAACGGTGAGCCCGGCGCGCAAGCCGACGTACACAGTCACCGCGCCGAAAAGCAGTCCGAAGAGCGCGCCAAGAATCACCGCTCGAATCGTAAATTCCTTAAGGGTTTCTTCGGCCGGCACGTAGGTGCGGAATTCACCGGGGGGTGCCGTGGAACTCCATGGACGTTCGTTCACTGAATCCTCCCGTTTGCCGGAATCGGATGTTAGCGCTGTCCCTGTGCGGGGGATTATGCCGCAGGTGAACGAGGCGGGGAAGGGAATCCTCGGCAGTGGAGCGGGGTCAGTCCCCCAAGCCTGTTGACAGGAGAAGTAGCATCCTTGTAATGTCCGGCGGTATACGTTGCTCAGGTCAGCAACACTGCCCATGGAACGGGACCTTCTCACAGCGCGGGGCACCGTGAATTCGTCACGACTACCGAGGACCTCACGGCGGTCCATTCCCCGAAGTGCAAGCTGCCGTTCCTTTCCTGCAGTTCGTCGAATTTTGCATTCCTCCCGATTCAAAATGGGAGGCCTATCGTGAGCTTTGGCCGCCTGCTCGTGCGGATTTTGCTGC
>Ga0066709_100000572_pt1 | contig 20527 bp, 19 predicted proteins | sample GraSoiAngelo_158_FD_79665 | JGI IMG/M metagenome (GOLD analysis project Ga0066709, IMG submission 79665) | Grasslands soil microbial communities from the Angelo Coastal Reserve, California, USA - 14_1009_16_30cm | ecosystem: Environmental > Terrestrial > Soil > Grasslands | place: USA...
CGCGGCGCGTGAGACGGTAGCTTTCGAGCGGTGTGCGCTTGCCGAAGCCGAGCTCGGAAATCGAGAGGATAAGCCCCTCTTTCTCGACCACCTGCATGCCCACCAGGTAGTCTCCCTCGGCCAGATCCATGGCACGCACCCCGCGCGCGGGACGACCCATGGGACGTACGTCGTCCTCGTTGAAGCGGATGGCCTGGCCTTCATGCGACCCGAGGAAGATGTAGTTGTTGCCCTTGGTCAGGTTGGCCCCGATCAGTTCGTCGCCGTCATCGAGCGTCAGGGCACGGATGCCGCGCGCCATGGGATTGTCGAACTCCGTAAGTTCGCATTTCTTGATCACACCCTTGCTTGTGACCATCACGATGAATTTGCCCGGCTCAAACGCGCGCACGGCCAGGAACCCTTTGACAGTTTCGCCCGGCTGCAAGTTGATGAGGTTGGAGATATGTTTTCCCTTACCAACGGTGGACGCGTCGGGAATTTCGTAAATCTTGAGCCAGTAGACCTGCCCGCGATCCGTGAAGATCAGCAGGTAGCTGTGCGTCGAATCGACCAGGAAGTACTCGACGAAATCCTCGTTTCGCGTGCCCATGCCGATGCGGCCCTTGCCGCCGCGCGACTGGCGGCGATAGGTATCGACTGGCGTGCGCTTCAGATATCCGCCGTGCGTGACGGTAACGGCGACGTCTTCCACCGGGACTAGGTCCTCGAGCAGAATCTCGCCCGTGTCCTCCACGATCTCCGTGCGCCGCTCGTCGCCGTATTCCTTTTGGACTTCCTTCAGCTCTTTGACGATCAGATCCCGCAGCACTTTCTCGGAACCCAGAATTTCGAGGTACTCGGCGATGCGGCGCTGGATGTCGGCTAGTTCGTCGATGATCTTCTGCCGCTCCATCCCCGTAAGACGCTGCAATTGCAATTCGATGATGGCCTGCGCCTGCTTTTCACTGAATGCGAAACGGGCAATGATGGAGTCGCGCGCCTCGCGCGGGGCCTTGGCAGCGCGGATCAGCTTGATCAATTCATCCAGATTGTCGAGCGCCTTCTGGAAACCGAGCAGAATGTGCTCGCGGTCGCGCGCCTTGCGCAATTCGAAGTCGGTGCGCCGCCGCACCACATCGATGCGGTGCTCGATGAAGTAGCGGAGGCAGTCCATCAGGCCCAGCTCGCGCGGCTGGCCGTTGACGATCGACAGCATGATCACGCCGAACCCGATCTGCAGCTGCGTGTGCTTGTACAGATTGTTGAGAATGACTTCCGCCTGCTCGCCGCGTTTCAACTCAAACACGATCCGCAGCCCGTCGCGGTCGCTCTCGTCGCGAATGTCAGAGATGCCCTCGATCTTTTTCTCGTTCAGCAGCGAGGCCGCATGCTCGATGAGCCGCGATTTATTCACCTGATACGGGATCTCGGTGACGATGATCTGCTGGCGGTCTTTACCAACGTTCTCAATGGCGGCGCGCGCGCGCAGCTTCAATTGGCCGCGGCCCTTGGTATACGCGTCTACAATGCCCTGCCGCCCAAGAATGAAGCCTGCGGTGGGAAAATCCGGCCCCTGCACTATTTCGAGAATCTTCGCTTGTTGGGTGTTCGGGTTCTGGATCAGCGTAATGGTGGCGTTGATGATTTCGTTGAGATTGTGTGGCGGAATATTGGTCGCCATGCCCACCGCGATGCCCGAAGATCCGTTGATCAGCAGATTGGGAACGCGCGTAGGGAGAACTTCCGGCTCAACTTCGCTCTCGTCATAGTTGGGCTTGAAATCGACCGTCTCTTTATCGATATCCTCCAGCATGGCCGTCGCAATGCGCGAAAGCCGCGCTTCGGTGTATCGTGACGCCGCGGGCGGATCGCCATCCACCGATCCGAAGTTGCCCTGTCCTTCAACCAGCGGATACCGCATGGTGAACGGCTGCGCCATGCGGACCAACGAATCGTAAATAGGAGCGTCGCCGTGCGGGTGGTACTTACCCATCACTTCGCCGGAGATCTTGGCGCATTTTCGCGTGGGCCGGTTCGGCGTGAGGCCCATCTCGTGCATCCCGAACAGGATGCGGCGATGGACCGGCTTGAGCCCATCGCGAATATCGGGTAACGCGCGGCCTACGATCACGCTCATGGCGTAATCGAGGTACGACCGCCGCATTTCATCTTCGATATTGATGGGAACGATGTCCTTGCGATCGCCACCACCGCCACCACCTAGGGGTAGTTGCGGGGGCGTGGGAGGGGGACCCTGCGGGGGGTTTTCCTGGTCTGCCAAGCGTGCTCCTTAAATGGATTTAACCCCTATTTTAACATGAACATACGCTAGAAGCATGAGGAGGGCGGACTTCCTGGTCCGCAGCCGACCTCCAGGTCGGCTAGAGGCGGGCAGACCTTTGGGCAAGCTCCGAAGGGCATTCCAGGTCCCAGAAACCGCGCGGCCTTATGGCCTTGGCGACGCCGGCGGAACTCCTCCGGCTGTTAGCCGTGCGTCGGCGATGGCGTGCCGCGGGGACTGAACTGTTCCACTTTTTGAAGCAGTTCCTCCATGTGGATCGGCTTGGAGATGTAATCGTCCATGCCCGCCGCCAGGCAACGGTCCCAGTCGCCTTGTCACAGCGTGTGCCGTCATGGCGACGATAGGAATATGGGCGCCGGTTTTACGCTCGAGTTCGCGAATCGCTCATGTTGGCCAGGAACTCGCTCTTCATGCGCCCCAAGGCTCTCGGCTCTCTCCTTAGCGGCGCCCAGATCGGCGTTGGCGCGCGTGGGTTCTTGAGTGCGCACCGCGACCTCCTGTTCCAGGTTCTCGCGATGGCCTGCCAGCTCGAGGTCCCTGGACTGAATCTGGACCAGCATATCGTTAAAGGCTTCGATCAGCGCGCCCGTCTCATCGTTGCCGTGGGTCACCGCGCGGCTCGAAAAATTCTTGCCTCCTGAAACCTGTCTAGCCGTGTCCGCCAGTTCCAGCAGCCGTTCGGAAATGCCTCGTTGCAGCCTCCCCGTGAGCAGCAGAGCGGCCAGAAACGAGAGGGCCATCATCAGAACTATGATGATCACGTTCCGCTGCATGTGCCCGTACGCTTCGTGCAGGCTGCAACGAAGGACAATGGTCCCAATGTTCTTACCGTCCAACAGGATTGGGCGCTCGAGCAGCAGAGTGTCGCCTTCGAAGGGTAGACGACGCCCCGGAGTTCAACGGAACTGGCCGCGGCTCTGTGCTGCGCATAGCGTGCGAAAAGTGATCCGTCTTTGCCGAACACCGCTGCTGCAACGATGCGTTTATCCGCCCGCAGGGCCGACAGCGTCTCTTCGGCGGCCTGGCGATCCTGAAAGTAGGGCCGCCGTTGTATTGGCGCCGATGACTTCGGCTAGTGTGGAGATTTCAGTCAGCGTTTTCTTGCTGAGGTCCATCGACTTCAAGATCAATAGCGTCACCGAAGCCAGCACCAGTGCGATGCTCCCAGTCGCGACAATCAGCAGCCTCAGCTTGCGCCGGATGGGGCTTCACGGCTTTCTGCTCGGTTCGTCGGACGGTGTAACACTTCCGCCAGTTGCAGCAGCTTGGAGCTGATGCGTAGCCCTTGGCGCGTCATGGCGTCGATGTTGACGGCAAACCGGAACTTGTCCGCTTTTCTGGCGAGCGCGATCATTCCGCCACGCCGTGCGAACTGACCCAGATCGCTGATGGAGAGCACGCCCAATCCGGCAAAACCGTCCAGCAGTTCATCCATCCGTTTCTTCTCCCCAGTGCCGATAAAGGCGATATCGCACCGCCGCGCTCCCTGAGGACCCTCGCTTTGCCGGGCGACAAGCGCGCGGCCGTTAATGGTCTTCCCCACCAGACTCTGCGTCAAAGCAGACAAGAGAGGTTCGTCACCGAAAACGCAGAATGCAAGGCTTCCGCTGGAACCGGCGGGGCTGACATCGCTCGGCCACTCGACGAACTTAGCGAAGTTATACAGAAAGGCCGCCTTCACCTGCAACTCAATGGAGTCCGCGGGACGAGCGGCGGCATCGGCCGCGACCGACAGCGATACCGCCAGCGCGAGACAGGTCACGAGCGGGAACAAACACCTGGAAACGGCCCCACCCCATTCACCGCAATGAATCAGAATCGCCACTAACCCTCCAACTGATGGGGCTCCTGGTGGGCAGCGCCGTCGCTGTCCGTGGTTGTAACAGTTCGGTAAGAACAGCATTGCCCTCGAAAGAAAGCTCAATCCCGGGCAAGTGCCTGCACGGAGGTCGAGCGGCTGCACGACATCATTACAGAATTCGGCGTAATTCGATGAATTCTTTAGGCTTGTCTGTGATGCGGCCTTGGTCCTCGGACCGCGCTAGCCGATGATAACTTGCCAAGCGCTGTGGGTTTTCGTACCTTAGAGCCTTCCGGGGGTGGCGATGGCATTTTGTACAAAGTGCGGGGCCCAGGTCCAGGGGCCGTTTTGCGGAAGTTGCGGCACGCCGGCCGCCACCAGCAGTGCCCCACAGCCAGGCCCTGCTCCACAACCAGGCGCTGCACCACAGCCAGGTAGTACCGCGCCTCCGCCGATTCCGCCGTCAGTATCTGCACCCGTCCCGCCGGTCAGCGCCGCGGCGCCACAGAAAACCAGCGCGGTTGTCTGGATTATCGGTGGCTGCGGCGGTCTGGTGGTGCTGGCGGCGCTCGTCGGCGGAATGGCCATGTACTTCATCGCGCACAAGGCTAAGCAAGCCGCCCACATGCTAGAGAAAAATCCCGCCCTGGCGGTGACCCGGATGCTCGCCGCGGCGAATCCCGACGTGGATGTCGTTTCCACCGACGAAGACAAAGGCACCATCACCGTGCGCGACAAAAAAACGGGCAAGACCATGACCATGAATTTCGCCGACGCGCAGAAAGGCAAGGTCGTCTTCGAGGAGGACGGCCAGAAGGTCCAGATGGAAGCGCATGGCGAGGGTGATAAGGGCTCGTTTGAAGTGAAATCCAGCGAAGGCTCTATGAAGTTCCAGGCCGGCGCCGGCTCCGAAAAGCTGCCCGACTGGCTGCCCGCGTATCCCGGCTCCGCGCCGCAGGGGGCGTTCTCCATGCAAAACCCCAAGGAAACCACTGGCAGCTTCAACTTCGTGACCAAGGATTCGATTGAACAAGTGATGCGCTATTACGAAGACGCGCTCAAGAAAGCGGGTCTCAAGGTCACCTCCAACACCATGCAGCAGGACGGCAAGACCGGCCTTGGCATCGTCACCGGAGAAGATGCAGGCGGCAAACGAAAGGCAGTGGTCAATGCGACGGCATCAGCCGAAGCAATCAACGTAGGCGTGACCTTCACCGCGTCGCGGTAATCTGCTCGTCTACGGATCCGGTGGAAGCGCATTCGCTGCGAACGCGTGCCGCTGCTTAACGCTGGGTGCTTTATCTAGTCGACACCCAGCAATTCACTGCGGGCGCCACGTCATCTCCCACCCGCACAGGAATATCGTTTTTCACGGGGAGCGTTAATAGCGACGGCGGGTCGATCTTGAAATCGGGTAGTGTCATAGGAATGGTTCCTGATATCCGGATCTGGTTTCCTTGATCCGCCCGTTCCAATGGAACTTGTTTATAGTGGGCGGTCTGGCCGGCAAACTGGATCTCCAGGTCTGCATGCAGCGTGGTTGATGCGGATGCCGTCTCCGGCAATCGCGTGCGAACCATGACCATAAGAAATTGCGCGCCGCGCATCACTTGAAGCATGTGAAGGTCGCGGTTGCTGTCCCCCGAATCAAACGTCTTCATAGGCACCGCGATCAAGAAATCGCATTGCCCGGCATGGCAGACGCCCTTGCCGCGCGACGCATGACTGACGCCCTCTGTCTGATGCAGCGGATGAGACACATGATACGTGAGAGTGGATTGTTCGAGAACCCATTGGCCATCCGCCCCGGCAAGCATGGGAGCCAGAAGAAAAAGGCCATCAGCAGTGGCTGATTCTTACTCATAAACCCAGCTTAGAATTTAATCGACACCGACATAACGGCGAGCCCGATCGGGTACACCGACTGCCCGGCCTCCCGCCCGTCTCAACGCACCTGCGCGGCTCTCAGCTGTTTCTTTTCCCCATCGGAAATCTTCGTGTCTTTCACATCCAAATAAGTCAGGCGCGTCATGCCGTTGAGATATGGCACGGCGGAATCGTCCACGCGCTCGGCCTTCCACAGCACGAGCTTACTCAGCGCTGGGAAGCTTCTCAGCAGCTCGATGCCTTTCGATGACACGCGTGTCCCGCCCAGATCGAGCGCCTCGAGCGCGATAAGGCCGTGGAGTTTGGCCACGCCGAGATCGGTAATCTTGGTTCCCGCCAGATTCAGATCGCGCAAATGAACCAGGCCGGCGATTGAGTCCAGACCCTCATCCGTCACCGATGCCGACCACAGGCCCGAGTCGGTCCGCTGCCGGCCATGCAGGTCGAGCCGCTCCAGATCGGGCAGCAGCTTCAGGTATTGCATGCCGGAATCGGTGATCTTGTTCCCGCCAAGGGCCAGTTCTTTGAGATTGCTCAAGACGGAGAGACGATCCAGTCCGTTGTCGGTGATTTGCGTGAAGCTCACGTCGAGCGCCGCGAGCGATGTGACGGTCGCCAGATGTTCGAGCGCCGTGTCCGTGATCTTCGTGCCGCGCAGGTTGAGGCGCTGGAGTTTCTTCCAGCCCTTCAGATGTGCGATTCCAGCATCGGTGATGTGCTCCGCGTAGCCGAGATCGAGTTCGCTGACCGAAGCGAGGGGCGCCAGGCGCTCCATGCCGAGGTCAGTGATGGCCGTATTCGAAAGGTCGAGACGCGTCAGGCGCGGCAAACCGGCCAGGCGCGTGAGATCGGTATCGGTAATCCAGGTCGCGCGGAGATTGACGGCCGTCGTACGCCCCGCGACGTCGCGTTCTACCGTACCTCCCTGCGACGCGATCCACAGGCCGACATCGGCTTCCTTGAATTCAGCGGCGTAACCGGCGTGACTCAGAATTGGCGTAAAGAAGATCGCCGCAAACAGGTGAAATACGGCACGCATCTCGTTAGCTACCTCTCCTGTTGGGAAGGCTGGAATCGCGGTCCCACACGATCTTGCATTGCGGTAGCGCCGCGGCGAGCGCGCGATAAGCGTCCTCGGTGACCAGCGTGTGGTAGAGATTCAAGACCTTCAGCGACGCCATGGATTTCAACTGCTCGGCCCCCGCATCCGTGATCCCGGCGCTATCCAGCCGGAGCTCGGCGAGCGGCAACAATTTTAGATATGCCATGCCCTTGTCGGTCACGGCGGTGTAATCCAGATTCAGCCGGCGCAGCTTCGTCAGGCCGGCGAGCGATTCGAGCGCGGCATCGTTAACGCGCGTGTGAATCACGTCGAGCTCGGCCAGATTCCCGAGGCGCGCGATATTTTTGAAGCCTTTCTCCGTGAAGCGGTTATAGTTGAGCGCCAGCTTGGTCAGGCACGCGAGCGCGCCAACATGCTCCAAACCGCGGTCGCCTACATCCGCGCCCGTAAGGTCGAGATGCTCCAGCTTCGCTAGACGCTCCAATTGCGTCAGGCCGGCGTCAGAGATTTCGGTATAACTCAACCACACGCCACGGAGGTTTTCGAGGGCGACAACGTGCGCCAGGCCACTATCGTTGACCGCCGTGCCGGTGAGATCCAGATCTTCGAGCCTGTCGAGGGGGCGCAGCGCATCGAGACCTGGGCCCTTCACCAGTGTGTACGCCAGGCTCAGCCGCCGCAAATTCACGAGCGCCGCGAACTGCGCCAGGCCGGCGTCCGATACCGTGGTGTTATTGAGACTGAGCTCCGTGAGGTGTATCAAGCGCGCGAGGTGTTCGAGCCCGGCGTCGCCTATCTCGGTGGCGTTCAGATTCAGTTTCTCGAGATCCGATGCCGCGGCCAGCTTGCCGAGCAACCCGTCGGTGACTGGCGTCGAAGCCAGCGTGATCTCGACGGCTTTGCCATCGCGTTCGACGACCTTGCCGCCCATGGCGCGCACCCAGTGTGCCACGCTCGCCTTCGCCATTTTTGCCGCGCGAGGTGGCGCGATCGTAGGCTGGCCGGCGTATTCGATGCGCAATCCGGGCAATGCCGCGCGCAAAGTCTCGACCCCGGCGCTGGTGGCGCGCGTGTATCGCACGTCCAGCGAGACCAAGTGGCGCAGCGTTTTCAGGCGCTCGAGACCGGCGTTGGTGATTTTGCTGCGATAGAGATTCAGGTCCTCGAGTTGCGACATGCCGGCGAGCATGGCGACGCCGGTGTCGGTCACGTCGGACCCGAGCAGGTTCAATTTTCGCAGGCTGGTCAGACCTTTGAGATGCGCCAGGCCCGCATCGGTGATGGGCAGGCCGTAGAGGTCGAGTTCCGTCAGCGTCTTCAATTGCCCGATGGTTTTCAGACCAACATCGGTGACCAGCGTATTCCGCAGATACAGCTTGTCGAGAGCCGTCATGCCCTCGAGCGACGCGACGCCGGCATCCCCGATAGGCGTGTCCGTCAAATCGAGAAAACGCAGATTCACGAACGGCGCCAGACCCGGGCCTTTGATCTTCGTCTGCGCCAGACGCAGCTCTTTTATCCCCGTAAGCGGCGCGAGATGCGCGAGGCCTTTGTCCTGCACGTTGATGTTGCTCAGAAAATGCACGCTAAGGTGCAGCTTTTCGAGCCGTGTGAGATGGCTCAAGTTCTGCAGATCGTCGTTGGCGTCGAGCATACTGCCGGCGCCGGGATTCCACATGGAAGCTGGCAGGAACAGCTCGCGGAGGTGCGTGAGGTCCTGCAGCTTGGCCAGATCTTTGGGGTCGGCTAGCGTGCCGACAAGATCAATACCCTGAAGGTAGAATTCGCTCGGTGGCAGATCGGCCAAGTCAACCACCGGACGCCCACGGCCCTCAAGGGTCACTGTTCCGCCAAGGCGCAACACCCACTCCGCGGCCGCATGATCAGCGGTTGCGGCGGACGCGATACCCGATGAGATGGCCGGTAACAAACCAATGGCGGCTAAGATGTTTCGGAGCATGTGACTGATAACACAGGCTGCGGTGCGCAAAACGCCATCAACACGCCACCCACGAATGCCTGTCCTACGTAACCATTATGTTATGATCTGACCGATGCCGAGCGCCTATATTCCGATCTTCATTTTCCTGGCAATCGCCATCGGATTCCCAGTGGCCACGATTCTCGTTGCGAAGCTGATCCGCCCCTCCGCGCCGTTCCAGGCCAAGCTCGAAGCCTATGAGTGCGGCATCAAAGCCGCTTCCGATTCGCGCGGCCGCTATACAGTGCGCTTCTACATTATTGCCATCCTGTTCGTGATCTTCGACGTGGAAACCATCTTCCTGTTTCCATGGGCGATCAAATACCACACCCTCGGCTGGTTCGGCGTAGCCGAAGTGCTCGTCTTCCTGCTGATCCTGGTGGTGGGTTACATCTGGGCATGGAAGAAGGGCGCGCTCGAGTGGGTGTGAGGAGCAGGTGCCAGGTGTTGGGTTCCAGGTGTTAGCGAGCTAAAACCCCGAATCACAAAGTCCCGTGGTACGTCCCGATCGACAGCAACCGCGCCCCCGTGGCGATCTCAAGTGTCGGATCTGCCACCAAGGTAACCCAGTTTTCAGGACGAGGGACATCGGTCTTACCACTGATTTTTCCGTAGTTCGTTACAAGGTCTCGTCGGCTCAACGTGTAGGTATACCTTCCGAAGGGCAGTCGAGCGACTTCTAGGCCTGAAAAAAGATTCGTGACGTCACGTCCCGTGGAGTCGGCACAGCTCTGCACTTTGTACAGCACAGTCTTACCGAATTGATCGACGACTTGGAAGCCGAGGCTGCCGGCCCGTTCCGCGGTTGCACTGACCGCGGGTAAGAAAAGCACAAATAGAATGGTCAAGAGGGCGCGCATATGGATTCCCGCAAAAACGTAGTTCTTAACCGCGCTATCCCAGAATCGCACGCGCGGGCAACTGAAAACTCGGAAGTAGCTCGGTTGCTTCCAGCGTGTCCTCAACCCCGAGGCTGCGGATCGTCTTGTCCGGCGTATGAATCTCGATCTGGCGAGAGCGCGGATAGACCACCCACACGACTGATGTCCCGGCATTCAGGTATTGCTTGATCTTCTCGCGGAGGTCGGAAGCGTCGTCGCCGGGCGAGACGATTTCTACGGCGAGATCCGGCGCCCCATCGAAATATTCGTCGGGATCCTGGAGGCGCGAGGTGCGGACGAAGGAGACGTCCGGGCCGCGCACCGTGTGCGGAGTGAGGCGGTAATCGGATTCGGTGTAGACTTTGCCGAGGCCGTGTGACACGACGAATTCGCGAAGGGCCGACCCCAAAGTCAACTGACAGTCTCCGTGGCGCGGCTTTGGTGGCGGCATGACGATCAGCTCCCCTTCATTCAGCTCGTGTTTCATGCCATCGTCGGGCAGGGCCGCAAATTCCTCAACGGACAAGAGGGTCTTGGGCGTCATCAGGCAAACTAGGCAAACTCTATTCGTATCTTAGCGCTTCAGTGGGATTCATTTGCGACGCGCGGTTCGCCGGCAGCATGCCGAAAATCAGGCCGACCGCGCAGCTCACGGTGAACGCGATCAGGATCGAAGCCAGCGACACGGGAATGCGCAGGTTGTCGACAAAGAGCTGCACGCTTAACGGAATCGAAACTCCGGCGAGTATCCCGAGGATGCCGCCGCCCAGGCTGATGAGCACGGCTTCGGTGAGGAATTGCACCAGGATCTCGCTGCGCGAGGCCCCCACCGCCATGCGAATGCCGATCTCGCGCGTCCGCTCGGTCACCGTGACCAGCATGATGTTCATGATGCCGATGCCCGAAATGATCAGCGCAATGGCCGAGACCAGCACCAGCACCAGGCTCAAGATAGTCGCGATCTTCCGCGCCGCGTCCAGAATGGCGGCAAGGTTCTGCACCCGGAAGCGCGCACCGGGACGGTGCCGGCTCTCCAGGATCTGTTTGATCTGTCCAGTCACAGCCTCCACATCGTCCGGCGATCTCACTTGCACGTCCAGCGGGTCGATGCGTTCCACCTTGGTGAAGTAACGCAGCACCGTCACAGGTATGAGAATCGTCTCCGCGCCGAGCTCCGACTGGCCGAAACTTTCCACTTTTTCCTTGAAAGTCCCGATCACCGTGAATTGCAGCTCGTGAATTTTGATAATGTTGCCGACCGCCGCGGAAGTACTTCCGTACATCCGCAGGGCCAGCTTCTCGGTGAGCAGGCCTACTTTCTGGCGCAGCGCGACGTCGCTCGAATCGAGGAACCGTCCCGACAGCACGAGCATGTTGCGCACCGGTTTGTAGAATTCGTCGGTTCCGATCACTTGGATGTCCTGGTCTTTGCCGTTAAAGCGCATGCGGTCGTACGTGTTCATGACGGCGGTGGCGGCCACGATGCGGCCTGCCAGCTGCTCGCGCACCGCCTCAACGTCGGCTAGCTTGATGAAATCGGCGTCAACTTGGATAGAGGTCTGCTGGCTGCCAATCTCCGCCTGCGCGTAGACAAGATTGGAACCGACGCCTTCGATTTGTTCCAGGATGTAATCGCGACTGGTGAGCGAGATGGTAACGACGAGAATAACGGAGGCGGTCCCGATGACCATCCCCAGACCCGTGAGCAGCGAGCGAATGGGATTGGCGCGCAGTGCCTGGGCGCTGAAGCTCAGCGCCTCACTGAAGTTCATGTCGCATTAGCCGCCCGAGACCTGGCGCAGCAGTTTCTGCGCGTCGGCGCGTGGCGGGTCGTCCGGCGTCAGCGAAGACGCCAGATATTTTTCCAGCAGCGCCTTGGCCGTCTCGATATTGCGCTTGGTCTCGATGTAGGTGGCGGCGCGGGCGTACATCACTTTGGGCGCATCCGGCGCCAGCTTTTGGGCGGCCACAAAAGTCTTGTCACTTTCTTCAAAGCGACCCTGTTTAGCGAGAAACTTGGCCAGATCGATCACCCGGCCTACCTGGTGCGGCGCGAGCTGCATGGCACGGCGCAGATATTTCTCGACATCGGGAAACTGCTTATGCTTTTCCGCAATGCGGGCGTGCGCGTAATTGCCCTCGGCGGCATCGTGTTCGGCAATGCGCTCCGCGACCTGCGTAGCCTTATCCATACCGCCGCCCACGAACCCCGGCGCCTCCAGATAAAATTCGAACAGATCGTTCACCGCGTCGGAGTTTTTCGGATCGAGCTCCACGGCCTTCTCGAAACTCTGGCGTGCCTTGGAAGCCTGGCCCAGCGCCGTAAACGGGTTGCCCGTCTCGGCGCTGCGTCCGTATGCGCGACCTAGCCAGTGATGGTAAACCGAATTATTGGGCTCGACGGTTACCTCCTGCTGGATGAAATACGAGGCGCGCTTGGCATTGCCCAGCATGAAATAGTTCTGGCCGATGAGCGCGAGGTCCGCCGCGCTTCTTTCCTGGAGCCGCAGTAGCAGCTTGAGCGATCCCTCATAATCGGTGTGCTTATAGAGGTCCAGAGCGCGGTCGTATTCGGGGCCGGCGGCAAACAACAACGCGCAGGTGAAAGTGGCTAGTGAGAGGAAACGCATACAACCGATGTCCACCGAGCTAACTTATTCTAACCCAATTGCTTTGGATGAGGCCGGGCGGTAATGGGTTTCACAGATAAAGCACTTCGTCGTGAATACAACAGGATGCGAGGTGCTGAGCGTGAAATCTGCCGGAGGGCGGACCCCCTATTTTTGGGCCGCGGCGTGGACTCTTTGCCGCGTGGCGGAAGTCGACAAATGGGCTTTCAAAGGAGAAAAAATGCTCTCAACGGCTTCAAAAGAGGCAGGCTGGAGTATACTCCTGTGTGCCGGGCGGCCAAACTGGCATTCGCGGCTAGTGCCAAAGCCGTTTCCTGGAGGTGTTTGGTGTCCAAACGAGTTTTCGTGGGATCAATGCCACTGGCAGTTGTTTTGTTAGGCCTCATATTTGGCCTCCAGACAGCCAATGCCGACTTATTCGATATCACGATCACGGACGCGACTTTCTCGGCCACGTGCGTGGGCGGAACGGGCACTTGCACTGAGATTGTGAACGGTGCGTTTCGCTTTAATTCCGTGACGTTCGCGGCGTCGTCAATATCACTTGTCTTGTCCGGCACTCTTGCCACTACGCTCGATGGCTATGGCGGCGCAGGCTTTGGCCCAGGCCTGATTTTCCTCGACTTTTTTATGACACGGTAACTGGCTTCACTCCAATTAACCTTGGTCTGGCGTTGCCCAATCCCCTGGTTCCCTTTTCTGGTCCGCTGGATCCGGCCTCCTCGCTCTTCGTGCCCCCGTTCTGTGGCGGCCAGCCCAGTTGCGATGCCTTAGGCTCGTTTCCCACGGGCACTAACTTCCTTACGTCTGGCACTGCCACCGCCCAACCGGTGCCTGAGCCTTCATCATTCGTTCTTCTGATCGCGGGAGTGATCGCACTAACCACTCGATTGTCGTTCCGGTCGTGCGGCAATCGGCTGCCCACGGTAACACCTAATCGTAAATGCAATAGAATGCACGCCGTGCGGTATCGATGCCGAGTTTCAAGCGCGGCAGGCGGCGCCGCGCGTAGGCGGCTTCCGAGCTGTCCGGCGCTGACTTTGCGATCTCCCCGTAGATGCCGATGGACTTTCGCTGGGCGGCTTCGGCGCCGTCGCGGTACTTTGCAGCCTCTACGTAGTCGTCCCCCGCGCTGGCGCGGCTGAGCGACCACCAGGTTTCGTAAGCCATGCCCTCGGCGAGCATCACGTCGAGCCGGTGCGGGCTGGAAGGGTAGTCCGCCCGAAACTTATTGCCATGCGCAATGACTTCGCGGAACTGGTCGGAGCCGCCCGCGCAGATATCGCTGCCATCCCAGCCCATCCATACAAGCAGCAGGAACGCTTCCCCGCCCCATTCCGTGTTTGGAGACTCGCGCCACACCCGCCGCAGAAGATCGTGCTGATAGTTCCAGACTGCACCCAGCGGACTGTAGCGATAGCGGAGCGCGAAACCGGCAATCGTTTCCGAGCGCTGGTTTTCCGATGGATCGCCGCTCTGCCCTTCGGGCATCAGGTTGGCCACACGATCTGCCGCCAGTAGCAGCTCGGATTTGCGATCACTCTTCGCCGCCGCAGCCGCGGTGAGCAGAGCTTGCAGCGTTTCGCGCCGCATCGCCCGCCGGCTTTCATCGGAATCCTCCCCGAGCAGCGCGCGCAGCGCCGGAAATGTCGCGCCCAGATCCTGCATCAGCCGCTGATCGAGTCGTGTCCTGATGGGAGCCCGATGCTGTTCTTCAAGATCAGCGATCTTCGGATCCTCAGCTCGCGCGGCTACCAATTGACGGCTTCGCGCCAGCAATTCAACCGCCTCGGGCTGGCCATGCTGCACTCTCCGGTACAGATAAACTTCGCCCTGCGCATCGCGGAAATGTTGTATGTCGTGCCAGAAACCGGAGGACCATTCGCCCACCGCATTGCTCGAGTCCGACGGCCCATAGCGCCTCGCCGATCGTCGGCCCCGACTGCCACGCCCGAAACTGCCCTAGCCGGCAGGCCGGCGCAGCGGCATCGAACGCGTAAAACGACCATTCGTAAGTGTCGGCGCCAGCACTGTCGACGCACCGGTAACACCACTGTTCGTCAGCCCCGTAACCGCTGCCATCAAACGGCCGGCATTTCGCAGCAGGGTGGCCGGCCCGCCGGTACCGAGTCTCCCATTTGGCATCGTGGAACTGCTTTATAATCAGTAGGTTCTGTGGCCATAGCGGAAGTCCCAAAATCACAATTGACGTCCTACCCTTAAATGTGTAATTATTCATTAGAGTGAATAAACATTCACCGGAGGACTGTTTGTGGCCACAGCAATAGCGATTCGGCCCATTGCGAAAGTTGCGGCGCCCGATCTGGTACGCGATCTCGATCTCACCGACGACGAGGTCCTCCATCTCCTCGACCTTGCCGCGAAGGTAAAGGGGACGCCCGCCAAGTATGCGCGAGCCCTCAGCGGCAAGTATATCAGCCTGCTTTTTGAGCAGCCGACACTGCGCACGCGCCTCACATTTGAACTGGCGATCAAGCAACTGGGTGGTGGTGCGGTCACGAGCGAAGGTCCGCTGGGCATTCGCGAGCCGCTGAAGGACGTTGCACGGAACCTGGAACGGTGGACGCAAGGCATCGTCGCGCGAACGTTTTCACAATCCACCATTGAGGAACTGGCGCATTGGTCCACGGCGCCCGTGATCAACGCGCTGAGCGATCTTTATCATCCCTGCCAGGCGCTGGCGGATGTACTGACGCTGCGCGAGCAGTTCGGCGAATTACGCGGGCTCAAGCTGGCTTTCGCCGGCGATGGCAACAACGTGGCGCACTCACTCATGCTGACGGCGGTAAGGTTGGGCATCGACTTCGCAGTCGCCACGCCCGAGGGTTATGCGCCAAATGCGGAGATCGTGACGCAAGCCGAAGGCCTGGCAGCGGTTTCGGGCGCTCGGCTGGAAATCACGAATGATCCTGCGGCGGCTGTATCGGGCGCGCACGCCGTCTACACCGATGTGTGGACCAGCATGGGCCAGGAGAAAGAATCGCTCAAACGGCGGAAACACTTTGCCCGGCACCAGGTAACTGATGGGCTGATGTCGCTCGCGCGGCCCGATGCAGTATTCATGCACTGCCTGCCCGCCAAGCGCGGCGAAGAAGTGACGGACGAAGTGATGGAGTCCACTCGCTCGATCGTGTTCGACCAGGCCGAGAACCGACTGCATGTCCAGAAGGCGCTGCTGTTGATGATGTTGGGATAGAATCAGGTTTCAGGTGCCAGGTGTTAGGTGCCAGCGAGCGGAAACAGGTTCCAGGTGTCCGGTATTTAGGTGGCAGCAAACTTGGCGGTAAAGAGCTACCGCGATCTCCAGGTTTGGCAGAAGGCTATCGCATTAGTCGTCGAGAGCTATCGAGTTGCGAAGCTTCTCCCGAAAACCGAAAATTATGGATTGATCCGGTAAATCCAGCGGGCGGCAGTGTCTGTCCCAGCCAACATCGCGAGGGGCACGGACGTGAACATCTTGGGCACTATCTCCGGCACTTGTCGTTTGCAAACGGATCACTGATGGAACTGGAGACCCATTTCCTAATTGCGGTGGCACTCGGCTACGTCACGCGCGAACAATCCGCGACGTTGATGAGCATGAGGTCTGAGGTAGGCAGGATGCTCAACGGTCTAACGCGAAAGGTTCGTGGTCCGCTGACACCTGGAACCTGGCACCTGTCACCTTGAAACCTAAAACCTATGCCTTTCCTAACTCCCCATAAAGTGGCCCTCGCCTACTCCGGCGGCCTCGACACTTCCATCATCATTCCTTGGTTGAAAGAGAATTACCACTGCGATGTGGTCGCGGTGTGCGGCGATATCGGCCAGGGGGATGAGGAACTGGCGGGCCTGGAGGCGAAAGCCCGGAAGACCGGCGCTTCGGAAGTTTATATCGAAGATCTCCGCGAGGAGTTTGTCATCGAATACCTGTGGCGCCTCGTGCGTGCCGGCGGGATCTACGAAGACAAATATTTGCTGGGAACATCGATTGCGCGTCCGTTGTTAGCCAAGAAACAGGTTGAAGTGGCGCTGCGCACCGGGTGTGACGCGCTGGCGCACGGTTGCACCGGCAAGGGCAACGATCAAGTCCGCTTCGAGCTGACTTACAAAGCCCTCGCGCCGCACCTTCCCGTGATTGCGCCGTGGCGTGAATGGTCGATTGTCTCGCGCGAGGACGCGCTCGACTACGCCGCTAAGCACAATATTTCGGTGTCGCAATCAACCAAGAAAATTTACAGCCGCGATCGCAACATTTGGCACATCTCGCACGAAGGTGGCGCGCTCGAAGATCCGGCCAATGCCGCGCCGGACGAAATCTGGATGATGACGGCCGACCCGCGCACCGCGCCCGACAAGCCCGCCACCGTCACGATCGGCTTCGAGCAGGGGGTGCCAGTGTCGCTCGACGGACAGAAACTGAGCGGCGTTGCGCTTTTGGAAGAGCTGAACAAGCTCGGAGGCGCGCACGGCATCGGGCGCATCGATCTTGTAGAGAACCGCTTCGTAGGCATGAAATCGCGCGGCTGCTATGAGACGCCGGGCGGCATGCTGATCATGGCGGCGCACCGGGAACTGGAAGCGTTGACGCTCGACAAGAACACGCTGCACTACAAGCAGCGGCTGGCGCTCGATTACGCCGAAATGGTTTACAACGGATTGTGGTTCACGCCGCTGCGCGAGGCGTTGGACGCATTCTTCGACCAGGTCTCGGAATCCGCAACCGGCGAAGTGACGCTGCGGCTCTACAAGGGCAATCTCGATCCGGTGAGCCGCAAATCGCCCTACTCGCTCTATTCGCTCGACATCGCCAGCTTCACCATGGGCGCGAGCTACGACCAGAAAGACGCGCGCGGTTTCATCAACCTGATCGGCCTGCCCATTCAGGTGCGGGCGTCGCTCCCGGCGAATAAGCCGGCGAAAAAGGCGGGCAAGCCCGCGGCGAACGCATGAAACTTTGGGGAGGGCGCTTCGCGAGTGGCCCTTCGGAAGTCTTCGAGCGTTTCTCCCGTTCTCTTCATTTCGACAAGCGGCTGCTCGAGGTCGACATTCGCGGCTCGCAGGCCTTCGCGCGCGCGCTCGAGCGCGTCAACATCCTGACAGCCGACGAGCGCACGCGCATCATCGACGCCTTCGAGCAGATTCTGGCGGAGTCGCATAGCCCCGCCTTTTTCGATGGCGCGGACGACGAAGATGTCCACACGTTCGTTATTCGCAAGCTGAAAGAGCGCGCCGGCGGTATGGCCGACAAGATTCATACGGGCCGCAGCCGCAACGAGCAAGTCTCGCTCGATATGCGACTGTGGCTGCGCGCGGAATGCGATCGCGTGCGCGTCTTGATCGCGGAACTGGCTGAATCGCTGCTCAACCTGGCCGAGCGTCATCGGACCACCGTGATTCCCGGCTACACGCACCTGCGGCCGGCGCAGGCGGTGCTGTGGCCGCACTACCTGCTGGCGTATTTCGAAATGCTGGCGCGCGATAGCGAGCGTTTTGCCGAAACACGGCGGCGCGTGAATGTTCTGCCGCTGGGTTCGGGCGCCCTCGCGGGCAGCGGCTTTCCGTTCGACCGCGGGGACATGGCACGCGATCTTGATTTTGCGGCGATTTCGCGCAATAGCATGGACGTATCGGCCGACCGCGACTTCGTTCTCGACTTTCTTTATGCCGCCTCCGCCACGATGCTGCACTTGAGCCGGCTGGCCGAAGACTGGATCCTCTATTCGAGCGAAGAGTTCGGCTGGATCGAGATGGGCGACGGCGTGACCAGCGGATCGAGCCTAATGCCGCAGAAGAAAAATCCGGATTCGCTCGAACTGATTCGCGGCAAGTGCGGGCGCGTGGTGGGCTGCCTGAACGCGATGCTCGTGACAATGAAAGGCCTGCCCCTCACATACAATCGCGACATGCAGGAGGACAAAGAACCGCTATTCGATGCCACTGACCAGTTGAGCGGGTCGCTCGAAATGGCGCGCGTGGTGGTGGACTCCGTCAAGCTCAATCCGGCAGTTCCTAAAAAAGCCGCTGAAGAAAGCTGGGTAGTGGCCACCGACCTGGCCGAGGAGCTCTCCCGCGCGGGCGTGCCGTTTCACCGCGCGCATCAGATTGTGGGCCTGCTGGTGCTCGAAAGCATCAAGCGCGGCAAGCGGCCGGCGGACTGGACTGCCGAGCAATTAGCGGAATTTGCGCCAGAATTTCGCGATGCCATGGTTCGTCTGCTCGATCCCGCCGAAGGCATGAATTCCCGCGAGATTCCCGGCGGTACCGGACCCGCTGCGGTTGGCCGGGCGCTGGTAGATGCCCGTGCGCGCCTGGTGCAGATGCGCGTATGAGCAAAAGTTTTCGCCAAGGTCAGATTCTCAAACTCATCCGCAGCAAAGCTATCTCGACGCAAGACGACCTCGCACAGGAGCTCAAGAAGCAAGGCATCGCCGCCACGCAGGTGACGCTCTCGCGCGACATCCGCGAACTGGGCCTGGCGAAAACGTCCGACGGGTACAAGCAGATCGCGCCCTCCGAAGCCGGCCCCAATTTGGCCACGCTGGCCGCCGAATTCCTGCTCGACGTGCGCCTCGCGCAAAATCTCGTGGTGCTCAAAACCTCACCCGGGCACGCTAATTCCGTCGCCGTGGCTCTCGACGACGAAGAGTGGCCCGAGGTGGTAGGCACCCTCGCCGGTGACGATACCATTTTGGTGATCGCGCCGGATCACGCAACGGCGGAGTCTGTGCGGAAGAAGTTTCTGGCGATGACTGAACGGTCGGGGTGAACGCTGCTATGGATCGGCGTGAACTTGTCCGGTGCCTTCTTCACCGTTCCGCATGCCTCAAATCCCCTCCCCCTCCGCCCGTTAGTCGTTCCCGAATCAGGTCCTCGACATCGTCGATCTTGTCGCCCAGTAGATTCAGTTCATGCGCCAGGCCTTGAATCTCGGACTCGGCGCGGCGGTTGAATTCGGAATCGAGTTCGCCACGAAGACGGTCCTTCGTGTCCTGACGGTTCTGGCTCATCATGATTACCGGCGCCTGGATGGCGGCGAGCATGGAGAGAAACAGATTGAGCAGGATAAACGGATAGGGATCCCATGCGAACCGGCCTAGTGCAATGTTGATGGAAGTGTAGACGACCAGGACAACGCCAAACGCCGTGATGAAGGCCCACGATCCGCCAAAGCGAGCCACGGAGTCCGCGATGCGCTCTCCGAAGGTGGCCGTTTCCTCGATGACCGTGTTCGGGTTTCGCATGGAACGAATGCGCACCAGTTGCTGCGAGGCATGGTACTGGCGGCCGAGCACCGCGAGCATGTCCATCCCGGCGAGCGGCTTGCGCTCCAGCAGGACCGAGATGTCATGACGATCGACTTCGACGCAGACCGTTTCTTCGAGTGCGGTGGCGCCGGTTTGATGCGGCGTCTGATCGAGCATGGAAGCGAAACCGAAGAACTCGCCTGCCGCGGGCTCATCCACGATGACTTCCTGGTGATCCTCATCTACCGTGCTCACCCGTACGGCTCCGGAGACCATGACGTAAGCCCGTAGTCCGGGGTCACCCATCTTGTAGATCCGTTGCCGCGGAGCGAAGGTCTTCAGTTCGACCTGTCCCGCTAGAACCGCCGTCTCCTCTTCGTCCAGCAGGGCAAAGAGCGGAACCTGTTTCAGCACGTCTGGGTTGCACGCCATGGGTCACCTCGTTCGCGTCAGTTTGGATCGAACCAATCCGAACTTAGGATTTCATAAAGGAGCATGCAGCAACAACAGGGTTGGAAGACAAATGTGAATAACTCAAATGGCTTATCCTCCACGTGTGGCACGATGGCCCCGCCAAGCGACAATTCTGGTGATCGCGCGGGATCAGGCACCACGGAGCCGTACGGCTCTTTAGGGTGACATGAACCTACCCGGACGTGGGGCGCTCTTCTGTCAGCAGGTTGGCGTCGCGAGCCAGAACCCAACTTCCGTTTCGAGTCTTATGCAGAATCGAAAGGGTGTAGCCTACACGGC
>Ga0066709_100000573_pt1 | contig 20527 bp, 15 predicted proteins | sample GraSoiAngelo_158_FD_79665 | JGI IMG/M metagenome (GOLD analysis project Ga0066709, IMG submission 79665) | Grasslands soil microbial communities from the Angelo Coastal Reserve, California, USA - 14_1009_16_30cm | ecosystem: Environmental > Terrestrial > Soil > Grasslands | place: USA...
CGCTTCGAGTGGGGACCGCGCGCCCTCGGCAATCGTTCGATCCTGGCCGACCCGCGGCGCGCCGAGATGAAGGACATCGTCAACACCAAGATCAAGTTCCGCGAGCCCTATCGCCCCTTCGCCCCCTCGGTGCTGAGCGAGCACGTCCATACGTACTTCGACGCCCCCGGGGTGGAGCGGCAGTACCCCGCGCGATTCATGCTCCTTGTGGTGGACGTGCAGCCGTCCAAGCGCGACGTGATCCCGGCCGTGACCCACGTGGACGGCACGGGGCGCCTGCAGACCGTGGTACGCGAAACCAATCCGCGCTACTATGACCTCATCCAGCGCTTCGGCGCCGCCACCGGAGTGCCCGTGCTCCTCAACACCTCGTTCAACCTGCGCGGTGAGCCCATCGTCAACACGCCGCAGAACGCCTTCTCGACCTTCAGCCGGAGCGGCCTCGACATGCTCGTCCTCGGCAACCACGTCGTGCGAAAGGAGAACGATCACGATGTCTAAGGCGATTCGAGCCGCGGGCCGCCGGCTTGGGATCATGCGGGAGTTACTCGCCTTCCTGTGGGCCGCAAAGCTCTGGTGGATGATGCCGATGGTGGTGATGCTTCTCGCCCTAGCCGGCCTGCTGCTGCTCGCCCAGAGCTCCGCTGTTGCACCGTTCATCTACACCCTGTTCTGACCGCCGCCGCGTCCGCTGGCTCGGCGCGGCGCTGATCCTCGCCGCCCTCTGTGTCTTCGCGGAGGGTGCCGCCTTCGTCTTCTACCGCACCGTGATCCTCGCCAGCGCGCCGTTCCTGGCCTATACGCCACCACGCGACATCACCCGCGAGGAGTTCGAGCGCTACCGCCGCATCCGCGACGACTTCCTGGGCTGGCCCATGGCCTACAACGATCCCCGCGCTGAGCAGTTCGATCCCTCCGGGGCGCGCCCCAGCCCCGCCTTCCCCCGGCCCGGCGACGAGTGCATCAGCCTCTACGGAGACTCGTTCGTGTACGGGAGCGAGGTGTCCGACGCCGAGACCTGGGGCAACCTGCTCTCCCAGCGCGTCGGCTGTCGGGTGGGCAATTTCGGCGTGGGTGGCTACGGCACCGATCAGGCCTACATGCGCTTCCGCCGCAACGCGCGGGACCCCGCGCCGGTCAGCATCCTGGGGATCTACACGGACAACGCGCTCCGCAACGTCAATCAGTACCGCTTTCTCCTGACGGGTGTGCGCGAGGAGGTGTACGGGTTCAAGCCTCGGCTCGTGCTCGAGGACGGCCGCCTGCGCCTCGTACCCCTCCCCACCCTCGCCTACGACGACCTGGCCGCGTTCTTCGCCGAGCCCGCACGTTTCCTGGGCCACGAGGATTTCCTGCCCGACACCCCCTACGGGCCCGTGCGTTTCCACTTTCCTTACGTGGTCTCGCTCCTGCGGGCCCTTGGCAAGGAGCGGGCGCGCCGATGGCTGAGCGGAGTGCCCTCGAGTAAGGGATTCCTGGAGCCGCGTCATCCCACCGGCTCGATGGAGCTCACGGTGGCCATTGCAGTCGCCTTCCACGATCATTGTCGGGAACGCGGCCGCGTCTGCCTGGTCGTCGTGTTCCCCACTCCGAGCGCGTATCAGTTCCTGGCCAAGACTGGTGAGCTCGTCACGCGGCCCATCGGGCAAGCCCTCGGCGAGCGCGGGGTGCGCGTGCTCGATCTCACCGCCCCCCTAATGCGCGCGCTCGGCGGAGGACCGCTCTGCTCCGTGCTGACCCAGCCCGCGAAATGTCGCAGCCACTTCAACCCCGAGGGCAACCGTCTCATCGCGCAGCTCGTGTACGATTATCTCGGGCGCGAGGGACTCCTGCCCGGGCCGCGGACACAGGACCGCCGCGGCGCGGGGACGCCTCACCAGTCTTCGTGATCGCGCGTCGCGCGCCGCCGAGCGCGAAAGACGACAGCACGCGGTCCCGCGACGCGCGAAGAAGTCGGATTGAATGAAGCCGCCCCCGGGCTAATCTCACCTGCTTGCTCTGGCGACGGGAATGGCGCCCTCGACCCAATCGGGGATGGCGTGCTGAGGGTGGATGCTCGCGTATAATTCGGCGGAGTTGTCGGGGGGAAGGCGAGTCCAATGCCAAGGGAGGAGGGGGCTTTCGAGTCCAGCAGGCGAGACGATGGCTGATCGTCGGTCAACCAGCGAGGCGGTCGGTTGCGGCCTGTCGGTCGTCGTGCCTGTTTACAAGGAAGAGCCAACATCGGCCCCTTTCTCGATCGCATAGAGACCGTGCTCAAGAGCCTGGGCGGCTCACACGAGATCATCTTCTGCCTATGCACGGGCAAAACCACGGTGGATGTGATCGACGCCTTCGCCTCTCGCCTGGAGCGTCCCCGGCGGGGCCTTATGCCTACGTCACTCTGCATCGCAAGGAGCTCACCGATCGGTCCGACGTCCTCGTCGACGTGTTCCGCGCCCTCGCCGAGCTCGCGCGCGACCTCGACGCGGTGGTCTTCCCGATGCACCCTCGCACGCGCGACGTCATGGCGCGTCACCGCATCCCGCCCTCGGAGCGGGGCGATGTCGTGGTGACCGAGCCCGTCAGTGCCCTGGCCTCTCCCGCCCACGTGAAGCACGCCGCGGTGGTGGTGACGGACAGCGGCTGCGTTCAGGAGGAAGCCTGCATCCTCGGTGTCCCGCGTGTCACCGTGCGCGAGAACACCGAGCGTATCGCCACGCTCGAGATCGGGGCCCATGTTCTCTCAGGGTTCAAGCCCGAGAGCATCCTTGCCTGCGCCCGGTATCAGATCGATCGCACGGATTGCGACTGGCCCACGATCTACGGTACGCCCGGAGCGGGGGAGCGCATCGTGGACGTCCTGCTGCGCGAATTTCGCTCGTTTCGCGAGTACTGAGCCCAGTCGGCGGCGGCGGGAACACATGGTCGATGGAGCAGGTCAGGAAACTTCGACTCCGCCTCCGACGGGTTTGCCGATCGACTCGAGCGCCTCGTCGAGTGAGAGTGGGCGCATGACACGACGCATCCAACAGAACGGGCGTCACGAGAGCGTTCCACTGGGCCGAACATGGCTCTGGGCCCGGCTCCCGTGGTGGGTCGCGATCGCAGTGGTTTTCACCGTGCTCGTCGTCCAACTGTCCATGCATTTTGGCCGCCTCGCGGTGGACCCGCAATACGACGACGTCATGTACTTCCTCGATGGGCTCGACCGACTCGAGCAGGTCCGCGCCGATGGCCTGCGGGGGCTTGCCGCGGGCTACCTCCACCGACCACCACACTCGCCGTGGTCGTCGTTTCTCGCGGCGGCCTGCTTTGCCGTGTTCGGCGTACGGGACTGGGCCCCCTACCTCGGCAATGGCCTGCTGATCGTGGTCCTGGTCGGCTTCGTCGATTTCCTGGCCATCGGGCAGGGGCGATGCCCGCGGAGGCTCTGTCTGTTCATGGCGTGCACCGTGCCCTTCGCCGCCCAGGGCGTGAATCACTTCGCTCCGGACTTTGCGTGCGGTTTGTTCACGGCGATCGGAGTCGTTCTCCTGCTGAGGGGCAGCTTCGCCGACTCCACGAGAGCGCATCAAGCGGCGGCCGGATTGTCATTTGGCCTTGCGCTGCTCGCCAAGCCGACCGGGGCCCCATTCACGCTGGGAATCCTGTTTGGCGCCCTGGTGCTGGCGGGAATCTGCGACCGCGTGGCACGACCAGGTCTCACCTTCCGGAGGGTGGTGGCGAGCTGGGGGTGGTGTCTCGGCACGATGCTCGCGTTGACGGCGCCACACTATGCGCTGGCAGGGCGGTACGTCACGGCAATCCTGGAGATCAACATCCTCAGTCCGCAAGCCGGGGTGGAGAAGATGTCCGGAGGCCAGCCGCTCCCCTGGTACTACCACCTGACGGGTTTCGCCGGGCGCATGATGCTCGGGAAACACCTGTACCTGTTCGCCGCTATCTGTCTCGCGAGCCTGGCATTCGTCGTGCGCGTGCGAGACCGGGCTGCCGGCGTCCGGCACCTGGCGTTCGCGATGGTGCTCGCGGTGGCCTGGGCCTTTCCCACGATGTTTGGCTCGTTCAATCCCATGTTCGCCCAGACGTTCACGGTACTGCTGCTCTTCTGCGCCGTCATCGCGGTGTGTGACGTCCTGCCACGCGTGCCGCAGAACGGCACTGGCTTCCTCTGGGCCAGGAGGCTGTTCGTGGCAGGCGTAGTGGCGGTTCCCTTCATCGGCATTGCGCCGTGGCCCAGTGGAGCGCCGCCGAGTCGGAATCGAACCCAGCTGCATCGCGAGATCTATCGGGATATCCTGCGACACGTCCGGACGGGCTCCGGGAAGCGCAAGGATCGCGTCTTCTTGACTTGCTACAGCGACATTGCCCCCCACACCCTGGCCTGGCTGGCCCGCAAGGAAGGCTTGAACGCCTCATTCCACGCCGGGCGCTGGTCGACCGATCTGAATGTCTTTCGGCGCGAAATCGACAGCTCGGGCTTCGTGCTCGCGGTGACCACGCAAGGCCACGGCAAGGTTCATCCCTGGTTGCCGTGCGCAGAGGTGGCCGACAGCGTCCTCGAGATGGTGCGCTCGAGCCGTGACTTCCGGGAAGTGGCGGACTGGGGGCCCCTGGGCGCGAACCAGTACTATCTGTTTGACAGAGTCCGGTGATCTTCCCGCGCCGGTAGGCGAACCCCGGACCGCCCCGCTTCCCTCTTCTTGTCCGCCACTCGGATCGTCCGAGGTGCTACCATGTGACACCATGAAATCCGCGGGGCCACGGGACGAGCCGCCGGGCACGGGCGCCTCCGTGCTTGGCAGGGAGGACGAGATCAAGATCTCCGTCCATGGGCCACAGGCAAGCCGGAGCAGAGGATCGTGGTGAATTCCCGGTGAGCCCGCGCCCGAAGTCGCCTCGAGGGGTATCTCCATAGACCTCCTTGCCGCCGCACGCGTGCTGCGAGGGCACACGAGGATGTTCGTGTGGCTGGGGCTTGCAGCCTTGATCGCGTCGGCCGGAATCGTCTCTGTCCTCGAGAACCAGTACCAGGCGACGGTGCTCGTTGTGGTGAAGCCGCACGAGCCGCTCAGGCTCGACCAGAATCGGGCGAGCAAGGAGACCATGGGCTACCCGGTGAGTCAGGTCGCGCCGGTCGACACTCCCAGCCGGACCTACATCGAGATGATCAAGAGCCGTCTCCTGGCCGAACGTGTGGTCCGCGTGCTCGGTCTGGATACAACGACGCGGCCGGCCCCGGCCCCCTCCTCGATCAAGGCGGTTCTGGAGTCGGTCAAGGAATGGATCGGGAACGTCGCCGGCGGCGCCTGGGAGTCCCTGCAGTACGGGGCAGTTGTGAAGCAGGATCCGCTGACGAAGGCCGTGCGCGTCGTCCAGCGGAGCTGCGCGCTCCGGACCACGAAGGACACGTACCTGTTCGAGATCACCTGCGGGGCCGCGGACCCCGATGGGGCCGCGGCCATTGCCAACGCGTCTGCAGAGATCTTCATCGAGTACACAACGAGCGTCAATCGCCAGGAGTCGGGGAGCAGCCGCGCGTTCCTGGAGGAGCAACTGACGACGAGCGAGGCCGTCCTCGCGCAGGCGCGGCGGGCGCTCACCGAGTTCAAGGACACGCAGGCGACCTTTTCGTTGCAGGAGGAGTACGCGAGTCAGCTGAAGACCATCTCGGGGCTGGAGGCCGATCTGGAAAAGACGGAGGCCCGGCTGGCCGGCCTCCTGCACGGATACACCAACAATCACCCGAAGGTCCAGAGCCTCCTCGCGGAGAAGAATCACCTGCAGCAGTCGCTCGCTCGGCTCCGCAGCGAGCGCGCGGCGCTGCCCGACAAGGAGAAGCGGCTCGAAGATCTCCGGCTCCAGCTCAAGGCCGCCGAGGAGAACTACACCGTCGTCACCAAGGCCCTCGCCGAGGCCCGCATCCAGGAGCAGAGCCGGGTCACCGATATCCGCGTCGTGTCACCGGCGGTCCCTCCAGCGTATCCATCGAAGCCCTTGCGCGTGTACTACGTGGCGGTGGGCGTTGTGGCGGCGTTGCTGATCGGTGCCGCGCTGGTCTTCGTCCGTGAGTCCGTCTGGACCACGGTGAGGAGCACGGCAGACGTTGAGCGGGTCGGCTTGCGCGTCCTGGCCACCATACCCTCGGTAACGGCGGCGGGCGGCGGATTGTCAGGCCGACGGCGCCGGGTCGCGTCGTCGCCCCCCGCACCTGCGCCTTGACAATACCTCCGGGCCGAGGTGCCTGCCCACGAAGGTGTCCAGTGCAGGTCCCGTCGGTGACGCTCGGGTCATCACGCGGCGCAGCGGATGGTGGCCGCCGGACTGGACCGCGTGAACGCTTCTCTTAGATGCGCGGCCATCCCTGGAGGCGCCGCTCCGAGCGCGAAAACCGTCGCTACGGCCCGGTCAGGCGGAACAGGCGGGTCTCGCCGCGTCTCATCGTCAGCGTCACCCGGCCGGACTGCGGTCTTGCCGATTCGGTCAAGAGGTGGTGGGCCGCGACCCCCGCCGGCACCACGAGTTCCTTCCGGCCGGCGGTCGAAGCATGAACGGCCACGAAGTCCTCGCCAGCGATGAGAACGTCGTCGCCCTCGAGCCAGACATGAGCGCCGGCGGCCCGTACGATCGCGCGGAGCGCGCCGGTCGAGATCGTCGTCGAGCCCACGAAGACGCTCGACCATTCCGGACGACGCACACACGCCATGGCCGGGGTCCGGGTTCCAGCGTAGTGACCGACCACCTCGGTTCCTTCGGCGTCCTGCCCGGGAGTGAACGCCGGCGTCCTCGGAGTGCTGTCGCCGAAAGAGAACTGCTCTCCACGCCAGCCGTTCGCCGTGAACGCGCCGCGCACCATGGTGACGGCGAGGGGCTGCGGCTTCGCCAGTCGCCGAAGGGCGAGCCCGGTCAAAGCGCTCATGTCACCGCGCCCTCCCCCGGGGTCCAGGTAACCGGGCGCGTAAAACCAGACGGCCCACTGGCCCTTGTTCCGGATCGCACGGTGAATCGCCTGACGCTGCGCGGGACTCACGACGAAGGCGTTGAGGAAGAGATAGACCTTCGCGGGGGGGACCGCTCCATCGCAGAGATCACTCAGCAAGTAGTAGCCGGCGGAGGCTCCCGCGCGATTGATCTGGTACCGCAGCCGCGAAAGCAAGGGCTTGGTCAGGGCGTTGTCGCACGGAAGGTACCGGGAGCTTTGTTCGTCGATGATGACGGCGACATCCGGTCGAAGCGGTCGAGTGACATTCATCCTGGACCGCCACGCCTCACGAAGTCGGGCGAGGGTGTCCCAGATCTCCTTCGAGGCCAGCCACCCGCGGGCCGGCAGATCCATCCACCAGAGCCCACACCGGTGCGCCAGCACCTGTGCGAAGTTCCGTTCATGAACCCACCGGGTGGCCTGCGGGGTGCCGACGCGACCGGGCCCTTCGTTCACGGCCGAGAGATGCGTGCGCGTGTCATCCTCGACGATCCACAACTTGCCGCGCCGCTGGATCGAATCCACCGGCGCCATGAAGGGACCGGAACCGCCCGCCTCCCGGTCGAAATAGGAGATCGGGGAACAGAGCACGTCGATCCACGGGCAGCGGGCCACTCGATCGGTCAGGAGGTGCCCGCTCACCTGCGGGCCGTTGACGAACTCGCCCACGTCGAAGAGATAGGCGTAAAACGCGAAAACCAGCTTCTGCCCGTGGACCTCTTCCTTCACAGCGCGCGAGAAGCGCTCCAGGGGCTCGACGATGGCCACTTGGCTGTACTCGAAGAAGTCGATGAGCGCGCGCTGCGTCTGCGGATCCCGGAACGTCCCGTCTCGGCCCTCTCGCCGCGCGCCCGCTGACGGAACCTCGGCCGACGTGAAATCGGCCTGCGGATCGCGCCAGGCCTTTCGCAACGCCTCCCGCGTGCGGTAGGTCTCCTTCAACCAGGAGCGGAAGCCATCTCGGAAGGGTGTCTCGAAGTTGGGCAACAACGAAGCCCAAGCCTCATCGTAGACCCACTCCCCGCTGCCTTGGCCGCAGACATGGTAGCCAAGGATGTGATCGCCGAACTCCTTCTCGAGATGGCGAACGAAGAGACGCACTGCTTCTTCGGCGTCCCGGCGCCACTCGTTCGAAGCAACGGACACCATCTCGTGCGGTCCGTCTTCATAGCGCATGACGTGATCTGGATGCTGCGCCTTCCACCAGCGGGGGGCATCGGTATGAATGCGGGGGACCAAGAGAGCCTTGTCGTCGAGCGCGAGATGCACCCGCAGCTCTTCGTCTCCGGAGGAGTAGTCGGGCGGGACACCCTTCCGGGGCCACGGCACGGTCATGTCGAAGGTTCGCAAATGAAACCCCGCGTCGCGCGACAGTTCGATTTGCTCCACCGCCCGGTTTGACTGGCCGCCATACAGCACCCACGGCGGCCCCTGGTGGGCCGCCAGGAGTTCAAGCGTCTTCGGGCGCTCCGAACGCAGCTTCACCTTGAACACATAGGTCTTGCCTTGCTCGATACGCAGCCCGGACTGGTAGAGGTGCACGTGCCAGGCCTCGGTTCCCGGCATCTCGACGGCGACCTTCAGACTGGCCTTGCCCGAAGCGGGCCTCACAGTGTCGATCGAGCAGGAAGCCTTCGCACCTGCCGCCACCAAGAAGGTCCAGCGATGGCCGGGTTCCGGTTCCCCCTCGAAGTCCGGGTTGCCGAGAAGATTCGGACCGGCCGGCGCACCACCCTTGACCTCGAAGAACCGCGCGTCGTCCACCCACCAGGCCTCATTTCCGCCGGCGTTGCGGACGTGGACGGCGACATTGTCGTCCGTGACCGGAGCGCTGAAGCTGAACTCGTACTCCCGCCACTCCGGCCCGACGTCGGCCGTCAGTGGCGCGACGCCGGAGACCCTCCCGTGAAAGAACAGAAGCGGTGCCTCGACCTTGCCGTTCACGACAATCTGCGGCACGCCGTGTCTCACCTCGATGGCAGAGGCGAGCCGGCGCCTCCCCTTTAGCGGAACCGAGGACGGCGGGCCGGGCTCAGCACGAGCGCGAACGGGTCGCATGTGCCCGAGCCCTGCACTCCCGGCGAGGGCAACATGCCGGAGAAATTCACGGCGATTCCAATTCATGACCGGGTGGCCTCAGTGTCCCACACCCGCGGCGGACCGCGGGGGCGCCGGTGATACAATACGCCCAAAGCATGACTTCTTCGACGAGCGAAATCCGAGCTCAGCCGTCCGCGCCCCTCTTCACGCTCTCCGGCACGCTGCTGCCGTTCCTGCTGCTGGCCCTCTCCCTGCTCGTCTCGCCACGGTTTCTCGAACATTACATCTCGCTGGAATGGAGGCTTGGAAACATACGCGGGCCGGGCTACGTCCTGCAGGCGCTCCTCGTCGGAGCCGCCGCGGTATCGATGCTCCTCCGGAGGAGGATCAGTGCGCGCCTGGCCACAGTCTTTCCGTCGCGCCGGCAGCTCGTCCTCGCTCTGGTGGCGGGCACGATGTCCGTGATGCTCACCCTCGGGGTGGCTGAAACCGCGTGCCGTCTTCTTGACCTGCCGGTGCGATACCGGGTGCCCCGGGCCGAAGATGTCACGGCGACATTCGACAGCGAGCTGGGGTGGGCCTACATTTCCAACCGCTCGGTCATTTCCAGCTTCGGCGTGCCTCCGCGGCGTATCCCCAGCCACTTCGACGACATCGGAGCCCGGGTCCGGGCGCCGGGTGTCACCCATGACCCCGCCGCGCCCACGGTCTTGCTGGTCGGCGATTCCCTCACGATGGGGCATGGTGTGGTTTTCGACGAGACCTTTGCCGGACGTCTCGAAGCCATGGCTGACTTCCCCTACCAGGTGGTAAATCTGGGGGTCCAGGCATTCGGGACCGACCAGTCCCTGCTGATGCTCATGCGCCATGTCCAGCGGTTCAACACGAAGGTCGTCGTCTACACCTTCATCGATGATCACGTGGTACGAAACGCCACGGATGATCGCCGCGTCTTGCAAGTCGGCGCCTACGTGGTGGGGACGAAGCCGCTGTTCGGCGTCCGGCCGGACGGCACCCTCTATCTCCGGAAGGCGCCTCACCGTCTGGCGGATCACCACTCCACACCCAGGCTTTGGGAGTTTCTTCAGATCGCCTGGAACCGATTGGGACCGCGGCCCAGCATTCCGCTGACGCGGGCGCTGGTGCAGGAGATGCGGCGCGTCAGCGAGGCGAACGGGGCGGCGTTCATCCTCATCTTCTGGAGGGGCCCGTGGACCACCAGATCCGGTCTGGGTGCCTCGATCTTCGACTCGATGAACCTGGACATTCTGGACACCGGTGCTGATGCCCCCGCCGATTGGCGCCACTGGACCATTCCTGGCGATGGCCATCCAGATGCCCGGGCCCACGCACGGGTTGCCCAGCTGCTCTACCAGAGGCTCATGCGAGGCCCCGGACACCCTCGTGCGCTCCCCTCCGCCGATGGAAGTCGAGGAGGGAGGCAATCCATTTCGGGGCTCTTCCTGCGTCAGGATGCGTAGGGCGGATGTCGCGGGCCCCGCCCTTGCGAGGCCGTCCCTGGCCATCCCCGCCGGGGCCCTGATCGGCGCCGTCGTAACGGTCTCGCTCGCGCTCGAGCTGCTGCGCCCCATCGCCCTCCTGCTGGCTGCGCTGGTCGTGCTGCTCCCCGCGCTCCTCGTGCGGGACGCCAAACTCTACTGGCTGAGCGTGTTTCTGTTCGCGCTGCAATTCGACGTCAAGAAGACCCTGGTCGACGGTCTCGACGTCCTCCGCACGCTGCAGCTCGACGCCCAACCCTGGGTCTTCGTTCCCGAGATCCGGTTGAGTGATCTACCGTTCCTGGCCCTTCTCGTCCTCTGGGCCAACGACCTGCGGCTCAAGAAGGCCCGGCTCCGCGTTCCCGGCATCAGCTGGCTCGCCCTCGGCTTCCTGGGATGGGCGGCGCTGTCGCTGGCGAGGGCCCCATCGCGCTATCTGGCCGCCGTCGAGCTGCTGCGCCAGTGCAAGTTCTTTGTCGTCGCGCTCTATGCCGCGAACGCCGTCGAGTCAAAGCAGACACTCAAGCGGATGTGGCTGATCCTCCTCCTCGTGGTGCTCGTGCAGGGAGGCACCACGATCTTCCGATTCACGTTCGACTACTACGGCAGCTTCTTCGGCGATCTCTTTGGCCGCACGCTAGTGCCGGAGGGACGGGAGCACCAGGCCGAACTCCTCATCGATCCGTACGGCGAAAGCGGGCTGGGCGGGTTGCGCAACTCGTTCGGGACCACCATGTCAGCTGGCACGACGAGCCAACTTCTCCTCCTCGTCTTGCCGCTGGCCGCCTTCGCGTGCACGCGAAACCCGGTCTTCCGGCGTCGCTTCGCGTGCGCCCTGGTCTTCGCCGTGGGTGGCCTGGGGTTCGTGCTGACATTCTCGCGAAGCTCGATGATCGGATGTCTGGCGGCACTGACGCTCGGCGCCTGGTTCGCCGTCCGCCGCCGGTACATCTCGCGGACACTGGCGCCGCTGCTCTGCCTCGGCCTGCTCGCCCTCCTGGCCTCCAGCGCGCCGATGGTCGGTGACTACTTCACTCGAAAGTCCCTGAACGTGACGGTGCGCTTCGAACAATACGAGACCGCGATGTCCATGATCCGCGCGAATCCGCTCCTCGGCGTCGGGCTCAACAACAGCGTCGTGGACGCCAGACGTTACGCACAGTTCAGCTACTCGCTGATCGACGTCCATAATCGGGTCTACGAGACGCCGATCCACAGCTTCTTCTTGACGCTCCTGGTCGAGGTCGGGGTCGTCGGATTCCTCCTGTACATGAGCATGTTCGTGTGGGCTGGCTGGAAGGCCTGGCGCCTGGCCCGGCGTTCCGCCGATCAGGAGGCCGCATTCTCGGCCCTGGTTCTCCTGCTGGGGCTCATCGGTCTAGGCGTGGGCGTGTCGACCAACGCGCTCTTCGAGGACGGCGTGGAGACGCTGGTGTACTTCTATGCGGGGGTGATCCTGAGCCTGGAGCGTCGGGCCGGTGCGGCCGGCGAATCCGCCTCACGTGCGCCCGAGGCCCGCGCCCGCCGCGCGCGCCAGGAGGCCCGGCTGGGTGAATGAGGAATCTACTGGGAGGCGCGCTCCGGTACAACCTCATCACTGCGCTGCAGATCGCCCTCGCCGCGACATTTCAAGTCTTGCTCGCCCGCGTGTTCGGCGCCTCGTTCCTGACCGACGCCTATCTCGTTTCTCTTCTCTTCGTCACCTTCGTGGCGACGATCGCTTCGGCGCTCGCCGAGCTGTTCACGCAGTACTACCACCAGATCAAGGTCGAGAGCCCGGCCGAGGCCGTCCGTTTCTATCAGGCCGTCCTCAACATCACGCTCGGCGCCGGACTCGCGAGCAGCGCCGCCGCCCTCAGCATCGCCACCCCTCTCGTCCGGCTCCTGGCCCCCGGGTTTGGTGCCGAGCAGCTCGAAACCTTCCGCGCCGTGCTCTCGGTCCTCACGCTGGGCGTCACGGGAAGTGCCGCCATCCGCGTGAACAGCACGCTCCTGAGGGCCGAGATGCGGTTCTTGCCCACGTATCTGCTGGGCCTTCTGGCCCCCGCTCTCAACGTCATCACTATTCTCGTCTGTGGCGCGGACTATGGCATCCTGGCGATCGCGGGCGCCGGGGCGGCGTCGGCCATGCTCAGGTTCGCCATACAGCAGGCGTACATCGCCCGTGCGCTCAAGATCCGATGGGCCCCGGTCCCCTGGCACCCTCGCCTCACCAACCTCGTCGTGAACAGCGTGCTCCTGCGACTTGGTCACCAGCTGTGGGACTTCAGGGACATGGTCGCCACCAACGTTCTCTCGGTTTTCCCGGGCGGCACCGTCACGCTCTACTTCTACGGGGCCCGCGTCATCAGCATGGCGTTCTCGGTGACGAGCGCGGCCTGGCTCGAGATGTTCCTCTCGATGACCTCCAGTATGGCCTCCCGGAATGACTTTCCCGGCATGAGAGCCCTGCTCCGGCGCAGCCTGCTGGCGTCCGCCGTCCCCTTCGCGGCGGCGCTGGTTGCCCTGGCCGTGCTCCTCCCGGAACTCCTGGCCCTGTTCGTCGGCGCTCGCCTCTCCGCCTCCGAGCGGGCCACGATCTACGGCGTGTTCCTGGCCTTGATCCCGTTCTACCTGATCGTGAGCATCGAATCACCATGGGCCACCATCGCAATCGCCCTCGGGCAGAGCCTCCGGGTGGCGGTCATCGGCGCCGCGTTCATCGTCGTGTGTTGGAGTGCCGCCGTATGGCTCCGTCCCGCGCTCGGACTCTACGCGATTCCGGCCGCCCTGGCGGCCGCACAGGCGCACAATCTCCTCTGGTACTGGACGAACGGTCGCCGCGTCTTGCAGCGCGCAGGAGACGTGGGTCCCGGTGGGGCGGCACGAACCAGAACGCCGGAACCCTGGCCACGATGACGACGCTGCGGCGGCCGCCCATCTCGGTGGTGCTGGCAACGTACAACCATGGGACGTTCGTCACCGCCGCGATCGAGAGCGTTCTCGATCAGACCCTTCCCCGGAGCGAGTTGGAGATCATCGTTGTCGATGACGGTTCCACCGACGACACGCGGGCGCGGCTCGACCGGTATGGTGACGCCATCCGGTACATCCACAAGGAGAACGGGAGCCAGGCCTCAGCGTGGAACGTGAGGTTGGCACAGAGTCGGGGTGAGATCATAGCCTTACTCGACTCGGATGACACGTGGTACCGAGACAAGCTCGTCCAGGTGGTGGGGGAGTTCGAGAAGTCACCGGCGGTCGATGTCGTCTCGCACAGGCTGACGGTGATCAACGATCGCGGCCTCGACATCGGCGAGGCGCCGGAGTTCTGGACGCACCCGGCGGGAGAGGGTGACCGGCGCCCGCTGCAGAACTACTTGCGGGGGAAACCGGCAGTCCTCCCACCCACATCGGGCATCGCCGTCCGTTCCGCGTGCCTGGCTCGCCTCGCGCCGATCCCCGAGGAATTCCGCGGGGGAAGCCGCGGACCGGGGCCGGACCTGTTCCTCGCCTACCTATTGCCCTTCTATGCGCGCGACTTTTTCTTCATCCCCCGGCCGCTCGGCAACTACCGCATCCACGGCCTGACCCTGCGGGAGGGCGACCTCGTCCACCAGGGCGGTCTGGGTAACGCACCCCCCACCGCGCAACACACGGAAGCGACGCTCCAGTCGTACCGACTGATCTGGACGTTCGTGGAACGAGCCGCCCGCGAGCAAGGACACGACTGCAGCGTCCTCCGGCGCAAGTTCGAGGCCATGGCTCGCGAAGCCGAGATCCACCTCTACTCGCTGCGGCACGAGCGGCGGAAGGCCCTTCAGCTGGCCGTCCGCTATGCCGATCCGGAATTCCAGGCCACCTTGCCGCTGCGGGCCTTCCGCCGGATCAGCCTCATCCTGGACGTGTTGCTGCCGCGCGGCGTCTATCTGGCCTTGCGGGGGTGGTACCGGCAGGGTCGCTTCTTCGAACTCGTGCACCGCCGCCGAGCCTTGCCGGTCGAGGACGAGCCGACATCAGGCGTCCGCCGTGAACCCCAATGACCTCGTCTCAACCCATGCTCTGCTTCCCGAGTGCGCGTTGACCCGTAGGGTACCGGCGTGACCGCCGACCTTAGCTATTCGGTCGACGGCCTGCTGCTGCACTCGGGCTACGTCTGTGCCTGGGGATGGTTCTTCCGCGACGACAGCCCGGTGGTCTCCCTGTGCATGATCCTCGAAACGCGCGGGACCGCGGTTCGCGTGGATGGCCGGTACGGTGTCCCTCGCCCCGACCTGGCTGCGAACGGCCACCACGCCGCACGGGTGGCGTGTCCCGGCTTTGTCGTGTTCGGCCGCGCCCCCGGCAGGCCTGAGCGGGTGTTTCTGGAAGCGACGCTGGCCCGCGGAGACACGTGCCGCGTCGAGATCGCGCTCGCCGCCATCGGCGGCGCTACCGGACACCCCCGAGACTTTCTGCGCGGCCTCGGCGCCCCTAGCCTTCCCTCCCGAATGCGCCGATGGTATCGCTGGAGCCGCGTGCTTCTGGGTCACATCGCGAAGCCGCCTGTCTCTCGCTTCCTTCGCACGCGCCGCGACGGCCTGGCGCACTTCCGCGCGGAAGCGCCTTCGGTCCACCCTCTCTCGATCGACGCGCTCCTGGACCTGCTCCGTTCCGCCCGCGCGCAGCCACTGTCATTGATGGTCGACCATACGCTTGGCGGCGGCACGAATCTCTATCGTGAACAGCGGATCCTGCAGCAGACGAACGCCGGCGGCGCCGTCATTCTGCTCTCTTACGATTTTCACCGGCGGCGGTACTTCCTCGGCTATGTCACCCGCGAGCGCCGCGAGTCGTTCGAGACGGACTCCTTGGGGGCTCTCGTCATCCTTGCGGCCGCCGTCACCGTCGACGAGATCTTCCTCAACAATGTGGGCTCGTTCCCGGATCCGCTGATGATCACCGATGTGACCGTGCGCCTCACGCGCCTCACCCAGGCCCGGCTCACGGTGGCGGTCCACGACTTCTTCAGCGTCTGTCCCTCGTGGAGTCTCCTGAATGACGAGGGCCGCTTCTGCGCCGTTCCGTCCATCGCCCGGTGCCGTCGTTGCCTCCCGAACATCGGCGGCGAGGTCCGCGCCATCACCGGCTGCGACGACATCGATCGATGGCGAGCGGCATGGGGTGACTGCCTGCGCGAGGCGACATCCATCCTGTGCTTTTCCGGGTCGTCACGCGACCTGGTCGCACGCGCCTATCCCAACCTGGGTCAAGACAAGTTCGTCGTGCAGCCGCACGTCGTGGACTACCTCGAGCGGCACGCGCTCCCGTCGAATCTCCACAGGCGTCTGCACATCGGCGTGGTCGGCGAGATTACCAAACACAAGGGCGCGGCCATCGTGTCGGAGATGGCGCGCCTGATTCGCCAGCGGCACCTCCCCGCCCAAATCACCGTCATCGGGCGACTCGAGGGCGGCCGCGAATCGGGGGGGCTTCGGATCCTAGGCCCCTACCGGCGATCCGAATTGCCCCATCTGATCGAGCAGTGTGGCGCCAACGTCTTCCTGCTGCCCTCGATCTGGCCAGAGACATTCTCGTACGTTGCCGAGGAGCTCATGCGGTTGGGTGTCCCCCTCGCGGTATTCAACCTGGGGGCGCCGGCGGAACGGGTCGCGCAGTACGAGCACGGCCTGGTCCTCGATCGCGTGGAGGCCGCCCACGCGTTGGAGCAGCTCCTCGCCTTTCACGCTGACCTCCGTGCCCGAAGAGCGTGAGCCCGGCGACACCACCCGACGCTGGCCGACCCCAAAACGCGGTGGGGTCGCTTCGCCCAGAAGCGGTCATCCCCGCTCGTAGTACCGGGCGGCGTACGGATGAGCGCCGGGACCGTGGACTCTCGGGTCGAAACGGTTCATCACCACGCCCAGCACCCGGCCGCCCACACCCTCGAGGCGCGCCTTCGTCAGCTTCAGGTCACGCTCGGTCACGATCCCGGTATGCACGACCACGATGACGCCGTCCACGAGGGGCGCGAGCAACAGGGCGTCATCCGCCGCCAGGACCGGCGGTGAATCGACCAGCACGACGTCGTAGGCGCGGGTGAGCTCGCCAATTGCGTCCTTCAGGGTCGGGCCGCCAAGCGTCTCCGTGAGCGGAGCCCCACCCAGTCCGGCGGTGATGACGCTCACGCTGCGGTCGTCGAGCGGATTCCCTCCCATCGCCTTGACCGTCTGGATTACCTCTCGCGCGTGAGTGCGTGCGCCCAGGATGTCGCTCAGCCCGAGCGTGTTCGGCAGCTCGAGCGCCTCGTGGATTCGGGGCTTGCGCAAGTCCGCATCGACGATGATCACCTTCCGGCCCGACAGCATAGCCGTCAGGCCGAGGTCCAGAACGATCGTGGTCTTTCCGTCGAGTGGCTGGGCGCTGGTGACGAGGACACTCTTACACCCGCCGGAGCTGCTCCCGAGGTTGAGACCGCTGCGCAGGGCGGCGTATTCGTGCAACAACTCCGGCTTCGACGTCAACCGTTGTATCAGGCCGTCAAGCATCGCCTGGTCGCATCATAGCACTGGGGCGCAGAGGATCCGCCCAGCCTTCCCACGCCTCGAGGCGCTTCGATGTCCTCTAGGAGGGCTGCCCGGCATCCCGAAGGACACTGCTGAGGCCGGAGAACAGCGCCATTTCGGGTGTCGAGACTCCCGCGGGCCCGCGCTCCTCGCTCGATCGATGGGCGGCTGCGCACTACCAGGGACGACGACCGTGCACGCCCTGAATCTTACGCGCGACGTCGCCGAGCGTGAACTTCTGGACGGCCTCCCCGGCCGGGAGGCGGTTGAGCGGGTGCAGGAAATTGTGAATGGCGAGGTTCCGCGGCCGGAGCTGGCAGCGGTCGCACTCGCAGGTCTGGAGGCGGTCGCTCGGCGCCGGGAGCGCCCGAGCTGCCGCCCGGAAGTCTCCGTACTTCTGGGACGCCCAGACGTCGGCGAAGCTGCGCTCCTTCGATACCTGATCGATGGGCTTCGTGCACTGACAGCACGGCAGAACGGAGCCGTTGCCAAGCACCACGGTGAAGTACCAGCCCACGTAGCAGGGAACGATGGGTGGCCCGACAATCTCGTCGCTCAGGTAGGCGGGAGCCTCGGCCGCGAACAGCGTGAGGTTCGTCTGCACACCCAGCGCGGCCGCCCGGTCGCGCGCGGCGGGAATCGATTCGAGCAGCTCCCGGTACTGCGCCGGGCTCAGGGCGAGGTCAGGGGTTCCGTCGTGCACCGTTGTATGCACGAACGACGCTTCCTGGGCGCCTACCTCGGCGGTCACACCGACCATCTCCGAGATCTCAAAAAAGTTCTTCGAGTTGACCACGAAGGACAGGCTGACGTACGGGAGGTCCTTTCCCGCGGCGCGCTTGCAGTCGGCCAGGAAGCGCAGATTCCGCTTCACGCGACGGTAGTTCTCGGGCGTCTCCGTGACGTGGATGTGCGGGTACGTCTCCGGCGTGCCCGCGTTGAGCGACACGTTCATGCGATCGAGACCCGCTTCGACCATGCCCGTGGCGATGGCCTCGGACAGACGCGAGGCGTTGCTGCACAGCAGCAGCTGCATCTTCCTGGCCTTCACGTAGCGGATCATCTCGAGAGCGTGACGGTTCAGGAGCGGCTCGCCGCGTCCGATGAGATCGATGCGGCGCGTCCCGAGCTGGTAGAGGTCGTCGACGATCTTCGTGAACTGCTCGAGCGACATGACGCCAGGGCGGGCGAGACCGAAGCGGTTCTTCGTGTCATCGTTCTCGCGCTCGTCGGGCGGATGATCCCAGCAGAACACGCACTTGTGGTTACAGGGATCGTTGATCCCGATCTGAGCCTGCAGCGGCCCGGAGGGGGCGCGGTCGCCGGTGAGGCCGAGCCCCCCCGCCGCCACCATGGCGTACTGCTTGACGTTGACCAGCATCTGGCGCACAGGATGTGTCATGGGCGACCCGCCTCTGCACCCTACGCTCTTCGCCAAAGGTTTGTCAACCCGCGGCATCGCACCATAACTCCGCTCTAAGGAGCGCCGCGACGGGTCGAGCGGGGGTGAAAAAACGCGGGGAGCGCTGCGGGCGGGTGGCGGCACGAGCGCGGGGGCACGGCGCAAGGGGGCGCCGGCAGCTCACCGGATGGGCGTCGGCGAGGAGCCGAGGGCCTGGCGGGTCGCCAGAAGGCGTTGCCGAGCGCGGACTAACTCTTCGGTGCGCTCGCGGCTCGCACCGAGGTGGGCGATGAGCTGGCTCTGGTGGACCACGAGACGCGCCGGGGCGTTGAAGATCTCGAACCGCAGCCGCTTGGGCCGGGCCAGCCGGAAACGCTCCGGCAGGGCGCGGCGCTTGAGCAGGGTCAGCAGGTTATAGGCGATCGCGTTGATGCGGAACCACGCCGCGTTGGCCCCGAACCGCTGACTGGGCAGCACCCCGGCGCCCAGCTCGTCCTTCATGCTGCGGTGCACGTGCTCGATCGTGCCGGCCTTCTCCCAGTGCCAGCGCACCAGATCCGCCGCGCTCATCTCGTCGCCGCGGGGGACCGCGGCCTCCTCCGGCGCCGGGCGATTGGTCACCACCGCCAAGTACTTCACGCCGCGCTCCGCGAAGAGCTCGTGCTGCAACGGGGTGATCCGCAGCCCGACATAGCGCAGCGGCGCGGCCGCCTTGGGCCAGTCCCCCGGCGTGAACTCCACCTCGGCCACGTGCACGACCTCGCGCTCGCGCGCCGCCAGCTCGACCCAGTGCTCCGGTGGGACCGCCTCGCACACCCCCCGTAGCTCGGGGCTCATGTCCGCGCTGATCGAAAAGGTGATCTGCTCCCTCACCAGGTATTTCAGCAGCGGCTCATAGTAGTCCGCCGAGTCGCCCCGGAAATAGCGCTTCTTCACCCACTCCGGCAGCGCCGCAAAGGCCCGGCGCACCGACGTGAGCGGGTCCTTATTGCCCGGGACGTTGCCGTCCCGGAACTCGTCGGCCACGATCAGGTCCTCCTCGACCCACACCGCCACCAACGGCTGATACCCGCGCGTCCCCTCGTAGGCGACCAACGCGTCCCGCTTGTGCGCCTCGATGATGGTCCCGTCATGGTCGATCGTGGCTGTCGTCGTCTCCCGCGCGGCGGCCCGCGCCACCAGCGCGCGATTGACCTCGAAGAGGCCCCCCAGCGGGGCGCTCTCGGGCGGCACCCAGGATTTCTCCTCCGGCGGTCGCTGCTCCCAGCCCTGCGGGTCATCGAAGGCCCCCAAGAAGTCCAGCAGGGCATCGGGAGACGGGAGTTCCCGATCCAACAGCCGCATGAACCCCTGGTCCTCCGCCAGGATCCGGATGTCCTCGATCCGGTCGCCGCCCCCGGCCACCAGGAGCAGCAGGGCTTCCAGCTTCTCCATCTCCGAGAACCCCCGCTGGCGCTTCGCCACGGTCAGCTGCGCCTCGACCACCTCCTCCAACCGCACCGCCCGCGCCGCCTCCACCACCAGCGGTAACCCCGCGTGCGCCGTGACCGCCTCCCCGGTGCCGTGTCGGATCACGAACGGCAGGATACCTTGCCGCGGCTCGCGCTGCCGGCTCGCGCTCACCCCGTCCCGCCCCTCCCTCACCGCGGTCATTTCCGCCTCTGGCGCGCGCGCCGCCGCTCGCGAATCTGCCGCCGCAGCTCCGCGACCTCGCAGGCGGTCAGCTCGTTGACCACCTTCCAGAGCCGGTTGTAGGCGGCCACGGCCTGCTGGGCCCACGCCTCGTCCTCGGCCCGCAGGTGGAATCCGCGCGTCCGCCCGTCCAAGAACACGGTGAGGAACGCGCTGGCGTGCAGGGCCTTGGCGTCCGTCGCGCACGCGCACCTGCGTTGGCCGCACCGGCGCCGGCGCTCGTAGACGGAGCCGCGCATCAAGGGCTGGGCACTCAGCGCGCGGAGTTGCTCGTGGAGTTCGCGGCGGCGCCGCTCGATCTCGACGCGCTCGGAGGCCATACTGGATTCTGTACCACATGCCAGAAACACAGTCAAGATAAAATTCGCCTACCAGGCGAAGTCGCTTACCTCGGGGGGACCTGCCTTAG
>Ga0066709_100000575_pt1 | contig 20521 bp, 20 predicted proteins | sample GraSoiAngelo_158_FD_79665 | JGI IMG/M metagenome (GOLD analysis project Ga0066709, IMG submission 79665) | Grasslands soil microbial communities from the Angelo Coastal Reserve, California, USA - 14_1009_16_30cm | ecosystem: Environmental > Terrestrial > Soil > Grasslands | place: USA...
CCTGCTCGACCTCGACGGCAAAGCTTTCGAACGCGGCGCGCGCCTGTTCGTACGAGAACGGTGCCATGTAGCTGACGGACGCACCTCCGGCCACGCAGTCGGCCAGGACGGCCGCGAGCCCGTCGAGGTGTGCGTGCACCTCCGTCGGACCGAGACGGCGGATCTCGATCTGCCCGGTCGTTGGCATCGGAGGCAAATATCGCATCGGCCCAGGCGTCTGGGCCCAGGGAGAGATCCGCCGGAGGCGCCGGACTCATCGCCTAGCATTGAGTCGTGGGAACCTCGGCACGCGAGTCGCTCGTGCTGCTCGGGATCCTCGGCGCGGGTGCGGGACTGCTCGTGCTCGCGCCGATCGTGCGGGTCCCGTATCCGATCCTGCTCGTCCTCGGCGGCCTCGCGCTCGGCTTCGTGCCGGGCATCCCGCACGTGGCGCTGCGGCCGGACGTCGTGCTCGTCGCGATCGTGCCGCCGCTTCTGTATTCCTCCGCGTTCTTCACGTCGCTCCGCGACCTGCGGCGAAACGCCCGCTCCCTCTCGATCCTGGCGATCGGCCTCGTGCTCGCGACCGTGGTCGTCGTCGCGGCAGTCGCCCATGCCACGATCTCGGGCCTCTCCTGGCCCGTCTGCTTCGTGCTCGGCGCGCTCGTCGCGCCGACCGATGCCGTTGCTGCGAGCGCGATCGCCGAGCGCCTCGGGATCCCGCACCGCCTCGCCGCGATCATCGAGGGTGAGAGCCTGGTCAACGACGCGACGGCTCTCGTCGCCTATCGCTTCGCCGTCGCGGCGGTTCTCACCGGCACCTTCTCGCTCTCGCATGCGACGTGGCGCTTCGTCGTCGACGTCCTGGGCGGGGTGGCGGTCGGCCTGGCCGTCGGGCTCGTCCTCCGCCAGATCCGGCGGCGGCTGAATCACTCGCCGACGGAGATCGCGATCGCGCTCCTGTCGGGATACTTCGCGTACCTGCCCGCCCAGGCGCTGGGCGTCTCCGCCTTCCTGGCCGTCGTCACGGTGGGCGTCTACGTCGGCTGGTACACGCCGGAGCTGACGACAGTGGAGACGCGGCTGCAAGGCGACGCCGTGTGGAGCATCCTCACGTTCCTGCTGAACGCGCTCCTGTTCGGTCTGGTCGGGCTCCAGCTGCGCCCGATTCTCGACTCGCTCTCCGGGCGCCCCGTGGGCACGCTGATCGCGGACGCGGCAATCGTGAGTGGGACCGTCATCGTCACCCGCCTCGCCCTCGCCTATCCGATCACGTACGTGCCGCGCATGATCCCGCGCATCCGCGCGGCCGATCCGCCGCCGCCCTGGCAGTGGCCGACGCTGGTCGGCTGGACGGGCTTGCGCGGCGCCATCACGCTCGCGGCGGCCCTCGCACTGCCCCTCACCACGCGTGCCGGGAACCCATTCCCGGAGCGCGACCTCCTCATCTACCTCGCGTTCTCTGTCATCGTCGCCACGCTCGTCCTGCAGGGGCTGAGCCTGCCGCTGGTGATCCGCCTCCTCCATCTGGAGGAGGACGGCACCTCCGCGAAGGAGGAGACGAAGGCACGGTGGCACGCCGCCGAGGCGGCGCTCGCCCGGCTCGAGGAGCTCTCAGGAGAGGACTGGGTGCGCGACGACACCGCCGAGCGGCTGCGCGGCCTGTACGGATTCCGCCAGAGACGTCTGTCGGCGCGTTTCGACGCGGCCGACGACGGCGCGATCGAGCAGCAGTCGCAGAGCTACCAGCGATTGCGCCGGGAGCTCCTCAACGCCGAGCGCGCGGCTGTCGTCGAGCTCCGGCGCCAGGGCAGGATCAACGACGACGTCATGAACCGCGTCCAGCGCGACCTCGATCTCGAGGACGCGCGCCTCGACGTCTAAGAACTCGTCCCGGCGACGCGGCGCCGGGATGCGCCGACGACCGCGCCGATGTGCGACTCGAGATTCCAGAGATTGTCGAGATGCTGGCTCGCCCACAGCAGGACGAGCGCCGAGCGGACGGTCGCCTCGTCGCGGCCGCGCGCGGCGTCGCGGACGCACGTGAGGAGACGGCGGCGACCGTCGGCGTCGCGGATGTGCGGCGGCGCGACCGGACGCTCGTTCACGAGCGCGTAGCCGAGCGAGACGTACCACGACTGCAAGGCGTGCAGCTCGCCGTCGAGGTTCTCTCCGCAGCGCTCGAGTCGCGTGCCGCCGTCCGCCATGCGTCCGAGCTTCGCGAGCGATTGCGCCGACCTTCGCACGCGCGCGGCGCCGCCGACCATCGCCCCGACGCTCTCCACGTTCACCTCCGTCGCCGAGCGCTCGGCGAGGTACTGCCGAAAGGCATCGTCGAGCCGGTGCAAGGCGGCGTCCGCGGCTCGGGCCGCACGATGCGCGTCGTCGACGTCCACCGCCTCGATCAGCTGCCGCGCCGTGGCGACGACGTAGTCGGCGCCGCGCGCATATGCGGCGGCCAGATCCTCACGGAGCAGCGCGGCCGCACCGCGGGGCCAGAACAGGAGGCCGACGCCGAGGCTGATCGCAAAGCCGATCGCGACGTCCTCGATGCGAATCAGTCCCACTCGCCAGCCCACCGGCTGGATGATGTTGAAGAGCACGAACAGCGTCACCGTGAAGCCCGCCTGTCCCGCCGCGAACGAGATCGCACGCGGCGCGTACGCGGCGAGCAGGATCGCGACGGGCAGCACTCCCCACAGCACCGCCTCGTGCGTGCCGATGCCGAGCACGAGCAGCGCACCGATGACGATCCCGACCGCGGTTCCGGCGAGGGCGCTGACGATGGACGACCCCGTGGCGAGCGCGTTCGACCGCAGCACCGACAGCGTCCCGAGCACGACCCAGAACGAGTGCTGGAGGCCCGTCCGCTGGGCGACGTAGACGGCGATCGCGAGCCCTGCGGCGCCGCGTACGCTGTTCCGGAACCACACCGAGCGGACGCTGGCGTGCTCGACCGCAATCTGCTCCGTCGCCTCGAGGGCCAGGCGCGCTGGCGACGGCTCCGCGGGGTCGGGGCGCTCCGGCTCATGTGCGTCCGCCCCCGTCGCGACGAGTGCATAGCGGGCGACCTGGCGGGCGGAGTAGGCAGCCTCCCGGATCCGGAACGGCGGGTCGAGCACCTCCGGGACCGCGTCGTCCCGCCCGCCTCCGGGCAGCTCGGGCAGCCGTCGCACGAGTGCGCGCGCGACGGCGTCTTGGCCGGCGTCGAGCCGAGCGAAGTCGGGCCGTCCGTCGCGGCCGTCGAGTCTCTCCGCGCTCGCCCGGAGCACGGCGGCGGTCGCAGCGATCGCTTCCCCCTCCTCCGTGCAGGCGAGCTCGAGCGGAGGAGCCTCGGGCGACGGCGCCAGAACGGAAAGGAGCCAGTCCAGCTCGTCGGGAAGCGAAGCCAGCGCGGCCATCGGCCCGGTCGGGCCGGTCGGGCGGTGCTGGGTTCCGAGGACGCGCCGGCCCAGGTCGTCGACCGCCTCGCGGGCGGCGCGCGCACGTTCGCCGAACCGCTCGCGCTCGGAATCGACCAGGTCCGCGACGGCACGCAACGCGCGGGCCGATCTCCGTTGGAGGTCGGCGCGCCGGCTCGGCGGCCAGAGGAGCATGGCCGCGGTGATCCCCGCGCCGGTTGCCAGGCCCCAGCCTTCGAGACGGTCGGGAATCGCCGAGTTCGGGGCCGGAATCGTCACCGGCAGGACGAACGTCAGGATTGCTCCGGTCGAGGCTGCGGCGAAGTAGCCGCCGAGGACGCCCGAGAAGAGGACGCCGAAGCCGACGATCGCCATCACGCCCGCGGCGAGCGACGGGTTCCGCGAGCAGAGCGTTCCGACCGTGATGAAGACGGCGCCGGCGCACGCAAGCCCCGCGTATGCCGCCAGGCGACTCCGCGCCGGGCCTGCGAAGTCGGTCAGCACGAGGATCGCGAACGATCCGAACGCCGCGAAGATGGACGTCTGCGGCTGTTGGATCACCTCGTCCGCGAGCGCGAAGACCGCCGGGATGACGATCGCGGCGCGTGCTGCGCTCTTCAGCGCTGCGACATCCATCGGTGCTGCCGATGATACGTCTGCGCTGGAATGCTCTGGCCGAACCGACCTCGCGAGAGGAGACGCAGATGGCAGACCCGCCGGGTCGTCTCGCGAGACGAGTGGCTGGCCGCACGCAACGGGCTTCTCGCGCACGAGAAGGAGCTCACGCACCACCGCGACGAGGTGAACGCCGAGCGCAGCCGAGTGAAAGAAGCTCCTGCCGTCGTCCGTCTTGCGGTGGAGAACCCGACCCTCGAAGGAGGAGGAAATGTCCGCAATCACAGCATCAGCATCCGCGCAGCCGCTTCACACCGCGGCCTGGTGGCCGACGCCGAAGTGGTGGGCGGCGACCATCCTGGCGGCAAGCGGGATCCTGGCGACCTGGGGCGGCACCGGGTGGCACTGGAACAACACGCTCTCGGGCGCCCTCATCACGCTCCTGGGACAGCGGCTCGTCGCCTACCTCATACCGAACGGGGCGCCCGCCAAGGAGTGACGCGAGCGCCGGCAGGCGTAGGCCGAGCTGCTGCTCGGCGAATGTGCTTTTCAAGTGATACCTTGCGCGCCGTTTCTCACGGTCAGAAGGAGGGGTCTCTTGAAAAAGCTGCTTCGTGGCGCGCTGGTCGTGTACGCGCTGTTCTTGCTTCAGGCGGCGCCGGCTCTCGCGGCCGCGCCGCCAAACGACGATTTCGACAGTGCCACGGTCGTGTCGGCACTGCCGTTCAGCGAGACGGAGGATGTCAGCGAGGCAACCCGCGCGCCTGACGATCCCTACACGTCGTCTTGGCCGAACGTCTGGTATCGCTTCAGCCCGGCGAAGGACACGAGCCTGGAGCTCGATACGACCGGGAGCAACACCAGCACCGACGTCTGCGTCTACACGGGAACCCGGGGGGCGTTGGGGCAGGTTGCTTGCAGCCCGGATGGGTTCGACTCGCACTTCTTCGCCGACCTGAAGGGCGGCCTCACCTACTACGTGATGGTCGACATCACATCGGGCTGCTGTGGCCAGACGCTGACGCTGGCTCTTCGTGACCGGACGGTCGCGAATGACGACTTCGACAGCGCTCAGACGATCGACTCGCTGCCGTATACCGATACGCGTGACGTTCTTCGCGCGACCGTGGCGCCCGACGATCCGTGGTGCCTGCAGAACTCCACCAACACGGTCTGGTACCGCTATACGCCGTCGGCCGACACGACGGTCGCGGCCGACACCGCCGCAAGCGACTACGACACGCGTCTCTGCGTCTACTTAGGCAACCGCCGCGCCCTGACGGAAGTCGCGTCGAACGACGACGCAAACGGCACCTTCTACGCGGCGCTGCAAGTCAATCTCCAGGCGGGCACGACGTACTGGTTCATGGTCGCGACCAACCAGCCGGGGGCCTCGAACCTGCACCTCTCATTGCAGGAGACGACTCCGCCACCGCCCGTTGCAAATGACGACTTCGACGCGGCGACGCCGATCAGCTCGACACCGTACGACGGGACCGTCGACGTCCGCGGGGCGACAGCCGCCGCCGACGACCCGACCGACTGCTACGGAAGCAAGGGCTCGGTCTGGTACGCCTATACCCCGACGGTATCCGGCACAGCCGACATCTCGACCGCCGGCAGCGATTACGACACCGCGCTCGGCGTCTACACCGGCTTCAGAGGCGGCCTCTCGCAGGTCGCCTGCAACAACGACGCCGACGCCGCGCTGACCTCGCACGTCACGTTCCAGGCATCTGCCGGGGTTACGTACTACATCCTCGTCACGGCATTCGGGAGTGCGTCACCCGGAACGCTGCAGCTGTCGGTTTCGTTCACACCGGCGCCGCCTCCGCTGACGCTCAAGCTCGGGTATGACCCGCAGGCAGTCGTCGACGAGCAAACCGGCATCGCGGTGATCAACGGGACGATCAGCTGCTCACGCAGCGTCAGAGCCACCATCACGATCAACGTCGGACAGCAACTCGGAAACAGCACGCCGCGAACAGGGTCCGGAAAGGACATGATCTCCTGTTCGACGAAGACGGCGAACCGGTTCGCGATCACGGTTGCTTCGACATCCTCACCAGGACTCTCCGAGGGACCCGCGACGATCAAGCTTCTCGCCACCGGATGCGATACGAAAGGTTGCGCGAAGACCACGACGAGCGGCGATCTCCAGCTCGTCAAGAAGCTGAAGTGACGCACCGTGGGAGCGGGAATGCGCGAAGGCGCGTTCCCGCTCCCACGCGGGCGGCTCAGGCCGGCTCGGTTGCCGGGCGCTCGCTCCCGCGGACGAACAACGCTCGGGCCGCCGGCCGCGGCAGCCACCAGTTCCAGCGGCCGAGCAGCCGCATCAGCGCGGGCACGAGCAGCGTACGGATCACCGTCGCGTCGAAGATGATCCCCGCCGCGAGGCCGATGCCGAACTGCTTGATGTCGACGCCCGGGCCCGTCGAGAGGACGAAGAAGGCGAACATCAGGACGAGCGCCGCGCTCGTCACCAGCTTCCCCGTCCGCGCCAGGCCGAGCGCGATCGCCCGCTTCGTGTCGCCGGTCTCGTCGTAGGCCTCACGCATGCGCGTCAGCATGAAGACCTCGTAGTCCATCGAGAGGCCGAAGAGGAAAGCGAAGATCATCAGCGGGATCCATGGGATGATCGACTGCGTCGCGTGCACGTTCCAGATCGCCTCCGAGCCGTGCCCCTGCTGGAAGATGAAGACGATGATCCCGTAGGCCGCCGCGAGCGACACGAGGTTCAGCACGACCGCTTTCAGCGGCAGCACGAGCGAGCGGAAGGCCCGCGCGAGCAGGATGAACGTGAGCAGCACGACGAACCCGAGCACGTACGGGAAGTTCGAGTAGACCGCCTTGACGAAGTCGCGCTCCTCGGCTGCGACGCCCCCGAGCGTGGCGCTCGTGCCGTCGAGTTCCGTCTGGACGCGCTTGATCGTGCTCTTCGCCTGCTTCGACGAGCCGTCGGTCGCCGCGAAGGCCTCGACGAGGCCGCTCGAGCCCTTGCGCCAGTCGGGTGGGGCGACGGCCGCCGCGACGCCCGGCGTGCCGCGAAGCTTCGCGACGACCGGGCCGCGGTTCGCGCCATCCTCGACGAGCACGACGAACGGCTTCATCACGCCCGGCGAGATCCCGGCGTCGGCGAGCGCCGTGCGGCCCGCGATCGCGTCACCCTTGCCGGGGAAGTCCTTCGCCTGCGCCTCGCTCGGGTTCAGCTGCAGCCCGTAGTAGACGAGCACGCCGACGATCGCGAGACCGGCGACGGCGACCGGCACCGGCCTCCCCATGACGAGCCACGCCCAGCGTCCCCACCAGCCGTCCTCCGGATGCCCGGTGTCCACGAAGCGCTTCGGCAGGAGACGGACGCTGTTGATCCGCGTGCCGAGCGTCGCGAGCAGCGCCGGCAGGAGCGTGATCGCCGCGATCACGGACACCGCCGGGATCAGCATGCCGCCGATCCCGATCGAGCGGATGAACGGCAGCGGCAGGATCAACATCGAGAGCAGCCCGACGGCGACGGTCGAGCCGGACACGATCACCGAGCGGCCCGCGTGCGTCATCGTCTCGACCAGGGCCGTCTCGACGTCCTCGCCCTCGCGGAGCTCGTCGCGGAAGCGGAAGATCATCAGCAGCGCGTAGTCGATCGCCACGCCGAGGCCGACGAGCGCGATCAGGAACTGCACGATGATCGACACGTTCGTGACGTAAGTGAGCGCCCAGACGAGGCTGAACGTGTTCAGGATCGATGCGATCGCGATCGCGATCGGGATCAGCACGGCGGGCAGCGTCCCGAAGACGAAGAACAGGATCACGAGCGAGCCGACGCCGCCGATCAGCGCCTCCGTGAGGACGCTCGGCCCCGAGCCGCCGCCCGAGGACGATTCGTAGATCGGGTCGCGCCCGGTCAGGAACGCCTGGACGCCTGCCGGCGTCGCCGCCTTCAACCGCGCCCGCACCTCCTTGATGTGCACCGATGAGCTGAACTTCGGCGTGCCGGGCGGATAGATCTCCGCGAACGCGGTGTGCCCGTCCTTGGAGACGTACGCCCGGCTGCCGGTCGACCAGTACGAGGACATGCGGGAGCCCGGGTTCACCTTCGCCGCAGCGGCGATCGCCTTCTCGATCCCGGTCGCCTTCGTCACGTCGCCCGAGCTGTGGAACACGGCGACGAGCGGCGCCTGCTCGCCGGTGCCGAACGTCTTCAGCGTCCGCTGGTTCGCCTCGTACGCCGAGTAGCCCGGGATCGAGAAGCTCTCGAACCAGCGCTTCGAGACCTGGCCGGCGGAGAACGCGCCGAACAGCGTCAGCAGCACCCAGACGACGATCACGGCACGGCGGTGGTGCGCGATCCAGTGGGCGAGGCGGGCGAGCGGTGTCATGGCGGGTTCTCCTCTCGAGGTCACGGCTTCAGCTCTGCTGCACCATGCGGAAGTGGTTGCCGGAGGGATCGCGGAAGCCGGCGTCGATGCCGTAGGGCTGCTCGGTCGGCTCCTGTGCGAATTCGACGCCGCGCTTCTTCAGCTCCTCGTACGTCGCGCGGCAATCGTCCGTCGAGAAGAAGAGACCGCCCGAAGCGCCCTTCGCCATCAGTGACGTGATCTGGTCGCGCGTCTCCTCGTCGAAGACAGGCGGCCCGGGAATGGCCATCAGCGTGATCGAGACGTCCTGGCCGGGCACGCCCACCGTGAGCCAGCGGAAGTTGCCGAGTTCGGGAACGGTGACGTCGTCGCGAAGCTCCATGCCGAGCTTCTCGGTGTAGAAGGCGAGGGCTTCGTCCTGGTCGTGGACCCAGACCTGCGTCGTTGTGAGCTTGTTCAGCATCTCTTCCTCCGTTGTCGAATGGATTCCGGCGACGTTAGCCAGCCCGCGCGTACCTGTCTTCTCGAAACGTGCTGGACTGCGGGCGCGCGTAGGCCTGCTGGACGCAGGTCGGGATGCGCACGCGCGTCGCGGCGGGCGGATAGGCCGCCCGGTAGGCGGTGGGGGAGAGACCGTATGCGCGGCCGAAGCTGGTCGTGAACGAGCCGAGGCTCCGCAGCCCGACCGTGACGCAGATCTCCGCCACGCTGCGGTCCGTGTTGCGGAGCAGCGCCGCCGCCCGCTCGAGCCGCCGCGTCAGCAGGTACTGGTGCGGCGACTCGCCGAACGTGCGACGGAACTCGCGGCTGAAGTGCGCAGCCGAGAGGTGCGCGGCGGAGGCGAGCGCCTGCACGTCGAGCGGATCGCGATAGCGGGCGTCGACGAGATCCTTCGCGCGCAGCAGGTGCCTGGCAGGCGGAACGGGCGTCATCGGCTCGGATCAGCCGCCGGTGATGGCGGCGATTACGTCGACCCGCGAGCGCGCGTCGAGCCCGGTGTCGAGCCCGGCACGCTCGCGGTCGACGTACACGTTGATGTGAGGCCGCAGCGCCGGCCCCGGCTCGCAGAGCCGGTCGCGCAGGCCGGGCCAGCGCTCGTCGAGCCGGTCGATCGCCTCCTGCACCGTCGCCGCGTCGACGTCGAGTTTGCGCGGCAGGCCCGGGAACAAGGGCGGCAGCGTCGTGGGGAGGCGCAGCTCGGCCATGGCTACCCGAGGACCGCCACCTCGACCGAGGAGATCGCCGGCAGGTAGCTCGCGATCTCCGTCCAGCTCTCGCCCTCGTCCGCGCTCGCGAAGACCTGACCCGTGCTCGTGCCGAAGTAGAGGCCGGGCGTGTCGAGCGCGTCGATCGCCATTCCTTCGCGCAGCACCCCCAGATGTGCGTCGCGCTGCGGCAATCCCCGATCGAGACGCTGCCAGGTGTTGCCGCCGTCACGGGTGCGCCAGACCGCCGCACGACCCTCGGGCATCGTGCGCCCGTGTCCCGGATCGAGCGGGATCACATAGAAGGTGTCGCGGTCGTGGGGGTGCGCCGCGGCGGCGAACCCGAACTCGGTCGGGAGCCCCTCCGAGATCTCCGTCCACGACTGGCCGGCGTCGTCGCTCCGGTGCATGCCGACGTGGTTCTGCTGGTAGAGCCGCTCGGTGTCGGGTGACATCACGAGCTTGTGGACGCAATAGCCGACCTCGGGATTCTCGATCGGCCAGTCGGCGCGGAGCCCGCGGTTGCGCGGGGTCCACGAGGCGAAGTCATCCGTCGTCTCGAAGATGCCGTGGCCCTGCACTATCACCCAGTAGCGAGCGGGATCGTCGGGGTGCGGCATGATCGCCGGCAGCCCGAGATGGCCGGGCGGCTGGTTCTCCGGCTCGTTCCAGAGGTCGCGGTTCGGCTGGCCGTCGAGCGTGCTGAGCAGCGACCACGTCACGCCGCCGTCGCGGCTCTCGAAGATCCCACACGCCTCGGCGCCCGCGAGAAGCCGCCCGTGGGCCGCCGTCAGGCCGGACACCTTCGAGAGCTTCAAGCCGTCGTCCGAGTAGCTGAGGCCCTCGCTCGAGAGCTCCCAGGTCTCGCCGAGGTCGCTGCTGCGCCAGACGCCCGCGCCGTGCCACTCGCTCGCCGCGGCGGCGTAGAGCGAGCCGGAGGCCGGATCGTGCACGGCGTGGTAGACCGGCCAGCCCTCGCAGAACGGGCCGCGGACCTGCCAGTCGCAGCGATCCCCGTCGCTCTCCAGCACGAAGCAGCCCTTGCGCGTTCCCACGAGCAGGACGACCTGCTGACTCATCTCGGCCTCCTTGGATCTCGGTTTGCGTCTCGGAGAATGTAGACCGCCCGGCGGCACGGAACTCATCGGTCGGATTCTCATGGGGTTCCCGGCCGTGCGGCTCTTCCGCCGCCGGGCTGTCGGAGCTACTCGCCGGAGGTCAGGACGTCGTTCGCGAGCGACTTCGCGAAGGCGCGCCTGTTTGGGACACGGCTGGGACATCCCCTGGCACGTCTGTCTGGGACAGGGCTGCGACATCCCCGGCACGCCTGTGTGGGACATGGCCGAGCATCAGCTGCTGCGACTTGACCCCCTGGAGCGACGTCGCGAACCAGTCGTGCCAGACGAGCGTCATCCGCTCGACGAGCGGCTGGTTGCCGCGCACCGTCCGGTCGAGCCCACCAGAGATGGTCGTGCCGAAGGCATCCTGCGGCGCGAGCGGGTAGCCGCAGTCGTGGTGCGGCTCGGGCCCGGTCGGCGCCTAGGCAGGCGGCTCGACGAGCGACCGGACGGCGTCGCGGAGGCCGATCGCGCGAGCGCCGCCGTCTCGCCCGGCGCGGCCCCGAACCGGCGCGCCAGAGGAGCCGGTCGGCTTCGGCGGCCCCGAACCGCCCTCGGAAGACGGGCACCGTCATGCCCGTGCGCAGGAGAGGCCCCCGGTAATCGGCCGCCGCCCGGAAATTCCTCAGGCCCGGGTACTTGCCGATCATCTTCCCGCGCGCGCGCGTGCCTACAAGAAAGCCGACGCCCGCGGCGCCATGATCGGTGCCCGCGGAGCCGTTCTCGTCGGCGCGGCGACCGAACTCCGACCAGACGTGGACGATCACCCGGTCGGCGACCCCGGACACGCCCTAGCCGTATCGGCGGATCGAGGCTGCTCTCTCAGGAAGGAAAATGGGAGCGGAGGGCGGGACCGACCGACCCTCCGCTTCCCTTACCGCTTGCGGCTCGAGCGCTTGGCCGTGCTCCGCTTGACGGTGCTGCGCTTGGCGGTTGCCCGCTTCGCCGTGGTGCGCCGCTTCGCGGTGCTCCGCTTCGCGGTGCTCCGCTTGGCCGTGCTGCGCCGTTTCGCGGTGCTCCGCTTGGCGGTGGTGCGCTTCTTCGCCGTGCCCCGTTTCGCGGTCGACCGCCTCTTCGCGGTGCTCCGCTTCGCGGTGCTGCGCTTCTTCGCCGTGCTCCGCTTCGCGGTCGACCGCTTCTTCGCGGTGCTCCGCTTCGCGGTGGTGCGCTTCTTCGCGGTGCTCCGCTTCGCGGTGCTCCGCTTCGCCGTCGAGCGCTTCGCGGTGGTCCGCTTGGCGCCGGTGCGGCGCGAAGCAGTCGAGCGCTTGGCCGAAGATCTCTTCGCCCCGCCCGACTTGCTTCGTGTCTTCGAGCTTCTGCTCGCCATCAACGTCCTCCTGTTCGGAGTTTGCTGACCGCCGGCGCCCTTGCGCTGAGCGCGCCGCCGGCCGTACATGAGGCTAACGCCCGCATCGGTCGTTTCTCCCTCGACGCGCTGCCTCCTTGTCGGCCTGCGCAGCTTTCTACGCAAGACCTACTTCGAGATTTCCTCCACCAACTCGCCGGTTTGCTCGTCGGTTGCGTGCTTTGCGATGTCCGCCTGGGCAACGATACCTACGAGCTTACCGTCTTCCTCGACGACCGGTAGACGGCGCACTTGGTGTCGTGCCATCAACCGGAGCGCTTCGTCGAGATCCTGTTGCGGGTCGATCGTCACGATTTCGCGCGACGCAACCTCTTCAGCCTTGGTCGTGTTCGGGTCCTTACCCTCGGCGACGACGCGGATCGCGATGTCGCGATCGGTGAGCGTGCCGACGAGCTTGTCGCCGTCGACGATCGGAACGACGCCGACGTCCTCCTCGCGCATCATCTTCGCGGCCTCGACGACGGTCGAGTCGCGGCCGATCACGCGCGGGTTCCCTGTCATTGCATCACGGACACTGTTGGCCATGACCCCTTCCTTTCGTGTTGCTGCCGGCCGGTTGGATCCTCCACTCAAGACGGTCAGGACTTCCTCGCAGCGGCCTTGCCGCCCTTGCGGCCGGCGGCCTTCTTCTGCGCGGTCGTCCCGCCCTGGCTCGAGCTGCTGCGCGACGAGCTCGACGAACCGGACTTCTTGCCGCCGCGGCTCGACGCTCCCGGAGAGTTCGCGATCTTCGCCGCGCGCTCCTTCGACATCCCCTTGTCCTTCAGTGCTTCGTACTGCTTCTCGTTCTTCACGTTCGCGCGCTTACCACTGGGCATCGACGCTATGCCTCCTCTCGTGTTGACGACAACGTTCGCGTTTTCCCCGCAGTGTCCATAAAGAAAACGAAACGTTGAAGCAAATTTGCGTCGACGCGCGACGTGCGACGACGACGCACGGTGATCGATCGCGACGCGCAACGAGCTCGCAGCGACGCGCGTGCTGCTATTCAGTCCGCGCTCGGATCGTCCTCCGCGTCAGCGTCCGTCTCGTCCGGATCTGGAACCGGGGACTCGTCGAGCTCCTCGTTCCGGTCGTCGTCGCGCGGATGGTCATTAGCATTGGGTTCCATGAAGGTCGTCCTTCCCGACAAGTCGGAGCTCGAACTCCCCGATGGCGCTACCGGTCTCGACGCGGCGCGCGCGATCGGGCCGAAGCTCGCGGAGCAGGCCGTGCTGATCCGGCAGAACGGGCACGTCCAGGATCTGCGGCTGCCGCTCGAGGACGGCAAGCCGATCCAGATCCTGACGACGCGCGACAAGGACGATCCCGACGCGCTGGCCGTCCTACGCCACTCGACCGCGCACCTGCTCGCCGAGGCCGTGCGCCGGCTGTACCCGGGGGTGAAGATCGCGATCGGGCCGCCGATCGAGAACGGCTTCTACTACGACTTCGAGTTCCCCGAGCCGGTCCACGAGTCGGACCTCGAGCGGATCGAGGCCGAGCTGCAGCGCGAGATCGACGACGGGCGCGAGTGGAGCCGCGAGGAGGTTTCCACCGACGAGGCCCGGCGGCGGTTCGAGCAGGAGGGCGAGCCCTACAAGGTGGAGCTCGTCGACACCGCGGAAGGCCCGATCTCCTTCTACACGCAGGGAGACTTCACCGACCTCTGCCGCGGTCCGCACCTGCAGAACTCCAAGCCGATCAAGGCGGTGAAGCTCACCGGGCTCGCCGGCGCGTATTGGCGCGGCGACGTGAAGAACCAGCAGCTGACGCGGATCTACGGCACGGCGTTCTACGACAAGGCAGACCTGGAGGCATACCTCGAGCGGCTGGAGGAGGCGAAGCGCCGCGACCATCGCGTGCTCGGCCGGCAGCTCGACCTCTTCCTTCTCAACGAGCACTCGCCCGGCTCGCCGTTCTGGCACCCGAAGGGGATGGTGATCTGGAACATCCTCGAGGACCTGCGCCGCGGCGAGAACGCGAAGCGCGGCTACTCCGAGGTGAAGACGCCGCTGCTCTACGACGTCGACACGTACATCACCTCGGGCCACTACGAGAACTACAAGGACCACATGTTCTTCGTCTCGTCCACGGAGGACTCGGAGAAGCAGTTCGCGCTCAAGCCGATGAACTGCCCCGGCCACATGATCCTGTTCGGCTCCGACCTGCGTTCCTACCGCGACCTGCCGTTCAGGTACGCCGAGTCGTCGACGCTGCACCGCGACGAGCTCGCGGGGACGCTGCACGGGCTGCTCCGCGTCCGCCACATCACGCAGGACGACGCCCACCTCTTCGTGGCACCCGAGCAGATCGAGGACGAGATCTTCGGCTGCCTCGACTACGCCGCGTACCTCTACGACCTGTTCGGGCTGGCTGCGCGCTTCGAGCTCTCGACCCGTCCCGAGAAGAAGCTCGGCACCGACGAGGAGTGGGACTTCACCGAGGGCGCGCTGCGGTCGGCGCTCGAGCGCCGCGGGATCGAATACCAGGTCAACGAGGGCGACGGCGCCTTCTACGGCCCGAAGATCGACCTGCACATGACCGACGTGCTCGGGCGCTCCTGGCAGATGGGGACGATCCAGCTCGACTCGCAGATGCCGAAACAGTTCGGGCTCACCTACATGGGCGCGGACAACCAGGAGCACACGCCGTACGTGATCCACCGCGCGCTGCTCGGCTCCCTCGAGCGGTTCATCGGCATCCTCACCGAGCACCACGGCGGCGCCTTCCCCTTCTGGCTCGCGCCGGTGCAGATCCGGATCATCCCCGTCGGCGAGCAGCACGCGGCCGCCGCCCACGCGCTCGCCGAGCGGCTCGGGGACTTCCGCGTCGAGGTCGACGACTCGAAGGAGACGGTCGGCAAGCGGATCAGGAACGCCGAGCTCGAGAAGATCCCGGTCACGATCGTGTACGGCGACAAGGAGTCGGAGGAGTCGCTGGCCGTCCGGGAGCGCGGCGGCGGGCAGAGCACGAAAAGCCTCGCGGAATTGCACGACTTCCTTGCTACCCTGTAGCTCTGGCAAGCAGGGGCGGACCCGTTCCTCACCCCCCGGACAGCGGTCCGAGGGGGTTCAACCGAGTCGGAACGACGAGGAAAACGGGCCGCTGCTTGCAGCGGTTTTTTCATGCGAAAGAGGAGGAAGGCCTAGCTTGGTGATAGCCCTTTGAGGCCGAGACGGAGACCGATCGAGCCCGTCCGGCCGTCGAACGCGGACCGGGCCCGCATCAACGACGCGATTCGCGTCCCGCGGGTGAGGCTGATCGACGACGACGGCGCGCAGCTCGGAATCAAGACAGCCGACGAGGCCCGCGAGTACGCCTACGGCAAGAATCTCGACCTGGTCGAGGTTGCCGCCCAGGCGGACCCGCCGGTCGCGAAGGTGATGGACTACGGCAAGTACCGCTACGAGCAGGAGCAGAAGGCGAAGCTCGCGCGGAAGCACCAGTCGCAGATCCAGGTCAAGGAGATCAAGCTCCGTCCGAAGATCGGGGTGCACGACTACAACACCAAGAAGGGCCACGTCGAGCGCTTCCTCAACCAGCGCGCGAAGGTCAAGGTCACGATCATGTTCCGCGGTCGCGAGACGAGCCATCCGGAGCGCGGGCGCGACCTGCTGATGCGGCTGGCGGAGGACGTGAAGGAGATCGGCCAGGTCGAATCGCCGCCGCTGCTCGACGGACGGAACATGGTGATGCTCCTGGGCCCGACGAAGAACGCGGGAGTGAAACGAGATGCCGAAGACGAAGACACGCAGCGCAGCGAAGAAGCGGTTCAAGGTGACGGGGAGCGGCAAGCTGCTCCGGCGGCACGGAATGAGGAGCCACAACCTGGAGCACAAGTCCGCGAAGCGGAAGCGCAGCTTCCGTAAGCCGGAGCTCGTCTCCGAGGCGAACGTCGACGCCGTCAAGAAGATGCTGAGGCTCCGATAGTGACCTCCCCGGCGACACTTGGCGCCCGGCGCGCGATAACGCTGCGCCATGCGGCGTCCTCGGTCGCGCCCATGCCTTCGGGCATGAGCGCTCCCTGCGTCCTTGCCTGGCTTGGTTCTCGTACACCGGGCATCCACCAGCGCCACCGGGGAGGTCACTGATGCCGCGCGTCAAGCGATCGATCCACGCGCGCAAGAAGCGCCGCAAGGTTCTCGAGGAGGCGAGGGGCTACTGGGGCCTCAAGAGCCGTAGCTACCGCTACGCAAAGGAGCAGGTCGAGCACTCGCTCGTCTACGCCTACCGCGACCGGAAGAACAAGAAGCGCGAGTTCCGGCGGCTCTGGATCATGCGGATCAACGCGGCGGCGCGGGCGAACGGCCTGTCGTACAACCAGTTCGTCAACGGCTGCGCCAAGGCCGGCATCGAGCTCGACCGGAAGGTGCTCGCCGACCTCGCCGTCAGCGATCCTGCCGCGTTCGGACAGATCGCCGAGCAGGCGAAGGCCGCGCTGGCCAAGGCCTGATCACCTCCAAGGACAACGAGAGGCTGAAGCTCGTCCGCAAGCTGCACGAGCGGCGCTGGCGGGAGAAGCTCGGCCTCTTCGCGGTCGAGGGCGAGGATCTCGTCGTGGCCGCGGGCGGCGTCGAGCCGGTCGAGCTGCTCGTCGCAGGCGAGAACGTCGAGCCGTCGCTCCTGGCGGAGGTCTCGACGCTCGCGCATCCGCCGCGCGTGATCGGCGTCTACCGGCGGGACGATCTGCCCCGCGGGCCGCTGCCGGAGGTCGGACTGGCGCTCTGGCACGTCGCCGATCCGGGGAACGTCGGCACGCTGCTGCGTGCGGCCGACGCGTTGGGGCCGGCGTTCGTCGCATTGTCGGCGGGCTGCGCCGATCCGACGGGTCCGAAGGCGCTGCGGGCATCCATGGGCGCGGTGTTCCGCGTTCCGACGTGCGCGTTCGACGACGCGCCGGGGCGGCGAGTCGCGCTCGTCCCGCGCGACGGGACGCCGCTCGGCGAGGTCGAGCTCGAAGGGCCGACGGTGTTCCTGCTCGGCGCGGAGCGGGAGGGGCTGCCGGGCGACCTGCGCGTCGACGAGCGTGCGTCGATCCCGCAGGCCGGCGGGGCGGAGTCGCTGAACGTCGCGCTCGCCGGCGCGATCGCGCTCTACGAGCGGCTCAGACGCTAGCCGGAGCGGGAGGAATGTCGAGCTCGGCGCTCGGCACGGCCCGCTCGTTGTCCCCGGCACCGAGATATTCGAGCTCGCCCATGCTCGCGGCCCAGGCGACGATGTTGCCGGGCACGGTGTCGATCGAGTTGTTGAACGCCTGCACGGTCATGTTGTAGGCGCCGCGCGCCTGGGCGATCACCGTCTCGGTCTGCTCGAGCTGGTCCTGGAGGTCCTTGAACTCCGGTGCCGCCTCGAGGTTGGGGTAGCTCTCCGCGTCGGCGAAGAGGCGGCCGAGCGAGGCGCTCAGGACGTTCTCCGCCTTCGACTGGTCGCCGGTCTGGCGCGCCGCGATCGCCTGGTTGCGCGCACGCGTGACCTCGTCGAGCGTGCCGCGCTCGTGCGTCGCGTACCCCTCGACGACGTGGACCAGGTTGGGCACGAGGTCGTGGCGCCGCTTCAGCTGCACGTCGATCTCGGCCCACATCGCCTCGGCGCGATTGCGCAGGCGGACGAGCCGGTTGTAGGTCTTGGCCGCCCAGAGGAGGGACGCGATCACGGCGGCAAAGACGACGACGAGGTACCACTGGTAGGAGTCCATGGTCTCGTTGTCGGCGCGACCCGGGGTCAGCTTGAGCGCTTTGTCGCGACGAAGACCGTGTCCTCGCCGCCCGCGTAGGGCCGGCGGTCGAACCAGCCGTAGACCGCCGCGACCTCGAAGCCGGCGTCCGCGAGCAGCACCTGCCAGCGCGCCGGCTCGAGCCACGACAGGGTCATGGTCGACTCGTGCCGGTCGTCCTTCACCGAAAGGGTGAGCACCTGTTCCTGCGTGTCCCAGTCGGCGCGCTCGTAGATGCCGGGCTCGCGCTCGATCCAGCGACCGTGCGTCTCGGCGACGTCGTCGGCGCCGGGGGCGAAGACGTCGAAGACGAGGCGGCCGCCGGGGAGGAGGAGCTCGTGCGCCGCGGTCAGCGCCTCGTGGCGCTCGGCGTCGTCCTGTAGGTGCAGGTAGGCGCGGAACGGACACGTGACGAGCGGGACGCGCTCGTCCACCGGTGGCCTGAGGAGGTCGCCGAGACGGAGGTCGAGGCGATCGGCGACCCCGGCGCGACGCGCCTGCTCGGCGCAGACGTCGAGCATCCCCTGCGACGAGTCGATGCCGATCACCTCGACGCCGGCGGCCGCCGTCGGGATCGCGATCCGGCCCGTGCCGACTCCGAGCTCGACGACCGGTCCGCCGGCGGCGACCGCCTCCTCGACGTAGAAGCCGACGTCCTCGATCACGCTGCGGCTCCACGGGTCGTAGAGGCGAGCGATCGCGTCGTACGGGGATTCGGGCGTAGGGGCCACCGACCCGCATTCTCCGGTCCACGAGACCGCCCGCGCCCCCGGACGTGTCCGCAACAGATGCTCCTGGGGCAGCCCCTGTCGTGTCTCGGTTGGGCGTGTCCGGAGGTCGCAGGGCACGTTGATACATTCGCCGCCGTGGATTGGGAGGCGTATCTGAGTGACGCGCGGAACGCGATTGCACCCGCGGCGAGCGTCGACGAGGTCGACCAAGCGGCGATCCCGTACCTCGGCCGGAAGAGCCCGCTGAAGCTCGCGCTGCGCGAGGTTCGCGACCGCGAGACGGGGATGACTCTGAACCGCGTCCGGCAGCAGGTCGAGGACGCCGTCGCGGCGAGGAAGCAGGAGATCGAGGAGCCGCTCCCGCCCGACCTCGACGTGACGCTCCCGGGCCCGCTGCTCGAGCGGCTCGAAGGGCTGCCGCCGCGCCCGTCCGGCCGCGGCCACCTGCACCTGCTCACGCAGGTGCGCCGGGAGGTCGAGGACATCTTCCTCGGCATGGGCTACGAGGTCGTCGACGGGCGCGAGGTGGAGACGACGCGCTACCTCTTCGACGCGCTCAACATGGCGCCCGAGCACGTGACGCGCTCGCCGCTGCACTCGCTCTACCTGACCGACGAGACGCTGCTGCGAACGGAGACCTCGCCGGCGCAGATCCATTCGATGGAGGCGAAGCAGCCGCCCGTCTTCATGGTGTCGCTCGGCCGCGTCTACCGCCGCGACACCGCCGACGCGACGCACATGCCGTACTTCCACCAGGTCGAGGGTCTCGCGGTGGACGAGGGGATCACGCTCGCGGACCTGAAAGGGACGCTGCTCGCGATGATGCGCGCGCTCTTCGGCGACGAGCGCCGGATCAAGCTCTCGACCGACTTCTTCCCGTTCACCGAGCCCTCGCTCGGTGTCGCCGTCTCCTGCTTCGTCTGCGACGGCGAGGGCTGCTCGCTCTGCGGTCGCACGGGCTGGATCGAGGTCGCCGGCTCCGGCATGGTCGATCCGAACGTGCTCCGCTTCGTCGGCTACGACCCGGAGCAGGTCTCCGGCTTCGCGTTCGGCGTCGGCCTCGAACGGATCGCCATTCTCCGCCACGGCCTGCCGGACATCCGCGACCTGTGGGCCAACGACCTCCGCTTCCTGCGACAGTTCTGAGATGCTGGTCCCGCTCAGCTGGCTGCGCGAGTACGCGGCGGTGGACGCCTCGACGGAGCAGATCGCAGACCGCCTCTCCGTCTCTACCGCGGGTGTCGAGCGGATCGAGCACCGAGGCATCCCAGACGTTGACGGGAATCTCGGCCGCTTCCGCGTCGGCCACGTGCTCGCGGCCGACAAGCATCCGAACGCCGACAAGCTGCAGCTGACGCGCGTCGACGTGGGGGAGGGCGAACCGCTGCAGATCGTCTGCGGCGCGTGGAACTTCGGCGCGGGCGCCAAGGTCGCCGTCGCGATGCCCGGCGCGGTCCTGCCGAGCGGCCTCCAACTCGAGCGGCGGCAGCTCCGCGGCGAGGTCTCCGAGGGGATGATCCTCGCCGAGGACGAGATCGACCTCGGCACCGACCACAGCGGGATCATGGTGCTCGGAGACGACCTCGAGGCGGGGACGCCGCTCGTCGACGTGCTGCCGCTCGTCGACGAGGTGATCGAGCTCGAGACGACGCCGAACCGGCCCGACCTGCTCTCCGTCTACGGCGTTGCGCGCGAGGTCGCGGCGCTCTTCGGCGGCGAGCTCGCGCCGTGGCCCGGCACCGATCCGCCTATGGCCGGCGACGAGCCGGTCGACGTGCGGATCGGGGACTTCGAAGGCTGTCCGCGCTACGTCGGCCGGCTGTTTTGCGACGTGCGCATCGCCCCGTCGCCCGTGTGGCTGAAGGCGCGGCTGCTCGCCGCGGGAATGCGGCCGATCTCGAACGTCGTCGATGTGACGAACTACGCGATGCTCGCGCTCGGCAACCCGTTGCACGCGTTCGACTTCGACAAGCTCGCCGGCGGCCGCATCGTCGTTCGCCGCGCGCATCCCGGTGAGGAGATCCGAACGCTGGACGGGCAGGTGCGCAAGCTCGACCCG
>Ga0066709_100000576_pt1 | contig 20511 bp, 21 predicted proteins | sample GraSoiAngelo_158_FD_79665 | JGI IMG/M metagenome (GOLD analysis project Ga0066709, IMG submission 79665) | Grasslands soil microbial communities from the Angelo Coastal Reserve, California, USA - 14_1009_16_30cm | ecosystem: Environmental > Terrestrial > Soil > Grasslands | place: USA...
CAAGGCCGGATTGACGATGGGCATCGTCAATCCGGGTCAGCTCGGCGTGTATGACGAGCTCGATCCGACGCTTCGCGAGCTCGTCGAAGACGTCGTGTTGAATCGGCGTCCGGCAAACGGACCTAGCCCGACGGAAAAGCTGGTGACGTTTGCCGAGTCGTACAAATCCGCGGCCCGCAAGCCTGAAGAAGAGCTCGCCTGGCGCAACGGCAGCGTCGAAGAGCGACTTTCGCATGCACTCGTCAAGGGCATCGCAAATTTCATCGTCGCGGATACCGAGGAAGCGCGGCTCGCGATCGATGCGCGCGGCGCTAAACCGATCGAGGTCATCGAAGGGCCGCTGATGGCGGGCATGAACGTCGTCGGCGACCTGTTCGGCGCCGGCAAGATGTTTTTGCCGCAGGTCGTGAAAAGCGCGCGGGTGATGAAACAGGCTGTCGCGCATCTGATTCCGTTCATCGAAGAAGAGAAGAAGCGGAGCGGCGTGGGCGGCAAGCCGAAAGGCCGGATCGTGATGGCGACCGTCAAAGGCGACGTGCACGACATCGGCAAGAACATCGTCGGCGTCGTTCTTCAGTGCAACAACTTCGATGTCATCGATCTGGGCGTGATGGTCCCGGCACAAAAGATTCTCGCGACCGCGCGCGAAAATAAGGCAGACGCGATTGGACTATCGGGTCTGATCACGCCTTCGCTTGAGGAGATGGCGCATGTGGCGAGCGAGATGCAGCGCGAAGGATTCACGCTGCCGCTGTTGATCGGCGGCGCCACGACGTCGCGTGTCCATACGGCCGTCAAGATCGCCCCCAACTACAAGGGGGCTACCGTTTACGTGCCCGATGCGTCACGCGCCGTCGGCGTGACGACCAGCCTTCTCTCCGCCGATCAACGCGATTCGTATGTCGCCGAAGTGGCTGCGGATTACCAAAAAATCCGCGTCCAGCACGCAGGGAAAAAGGGTCCGATGCTGATTGCGCTCCCCGACGCGCGCGCCAATGGGTTTCGTGCCGACTGGTCGCGTTATGTTCCGCCCACGCCGACCATCATTGGCCGGCGTCCCTTCCGTAACGTCGATTTGCGCCTGCTCGTCCCGTTCATCGATTGGGGCCCCTTTTTCCAGGCGTGGGAGCTCGCCGGCTCATATCCGGCAATACTCGAGGATGCTATCGTCGGCGAGGCGGCGCGGACGTTGTTCACCGAAGCGCAGGCGATGCTTGCGCGCGTCGTTGACGGGCGGTGGGTAACGGCGAGCGGGGTCATCGGATTCTGGCCGGCGAACGCCGACGGCGACGATATCGTCCTGTGGAACTCGGCGAAGCGCGACGTACCGGCGCTCGTCTGGCACAACCTGCGCCAGCAAAACGCGCGGCCCGAAGGCAAGCCGAATTACTGTCTGGCCGATTTCGTGGCGAGCGCGGGGATCGCGGATTACGCCGGCGCGTTTGCCGTGACGGCCGGCCTCGGCATCGAGAAGAAGGTCGCCGAGTTCGAGGCGAAGCGCGATGATTATTCGGCGCTGATGGTGAAGGCGCTCGCGGACCGGCTCGCCGAGGCGTTCGCCGAGTGGCTGCATATGCGGGTTCGCAGGGAGCTGTGGCGCTACGCGCCTGACGAGAGTCTTGATAACGCGGCGTTGATTCGCGAGGAATATCGCGGCATTCGTCCGGCGCCGGGATATCCGGCGTGTCCGGATCACGCGGTGAAGGCGCCGCTGTTCGATCTCCTCGAAGCGGAGCGAATCGGAATGACGATCACCGAAAACTTCGCGATGCTGCCGGCCGCATCGGTGTCGGGATTCTATCTCGCACATCCGGATGCGCGTTACTTTGCCGTGGGCAAGATCGGCGAGGACCAACTGGTGGATTTTGCGACAAGGTCGGGACTTCCGCTCGACGTGGCGCGGCGTCGGCTCGCGCCCAATCTATGACGTCAGCGTGGCGGAATTGCGAACCCGTGCGGTAGCAACGATGAAACCGTGAACCGGCCGTGTTCCGCACCCTCGCAGGCACATAGCACTTCGGCATTGCGGCCAAACTCCAGCAGCACCTGACGGCAAGCGCCGCACGGCGTTGCGTACATCGGTGTCGGTGTGTAAACAGCGACGGCGACAATTTCGCGCGCACCCGCTGCGACAGCGTGAAAGACTGCGTTACGTTCCGCACACACGGCGAGACCATACGATGCGTTCTCGACGTTGCAGCCCGCAAATATACGTCCATCCGCAGCGCGCACCGCGGCGCCTACGGCGAAGCCGCTGAACGGACAATACGCTTGCGCACTCGCCGCCTTCGCGGCCGCCACGAGCGCGTGCCATCCGATGTCATCCATCTTCTCTCCGACTCGACGGTGCGCTAGTTTACGTGGCGCGGCCGCAGGCTTGTTGCGAAGCGGTTTTTGTTTTTGGTTTCTCAGGCTGGAACGTGACTTGCAGCAGGATCGCCCGTTTTTTTCATCGCTGCTTGGAGATGAACGCGTGAACTTCGCAGCCTTCCTTCTCGTCGCGCTCGGAATCCTGTTGTTGATCGCGCTGCCTTCTTGCCCCCCACAGCCGCCAATGGGGCTAATTCCGAGCGTAGCCATCGGCGCGGCCACAGCGCTTGTTCTCGTGGTTTTTGTCACGGGGCGTATTTGATTATCCGTAGGCAAATTTCGGACGCAGCGGCTGCGCCGCCGCGAGAAGAAGCTACCCTACGCGCGCGTAAGAGTTACATGGACGAATGCGCGCGGAACGTTGCTTCACGGACCTGCGTGTGCGGTCTCCATCGGTGCGTGCGGCGACGTATGCATGGCATAGAAACTGCGTAAACGCCGCTGACGAAGCCGCCGGCGAATAGGGTGGTTTGTGCCGGTGCGCTTGGACAACCGTCGCGCACCGGCGTCGACGCCGGCGATTTCCATTCCGACTGCAAGAAGGGAAAACGAACATGTCGATCACCACCATCCTCCTGATCATTCTCGTGTTGATTCTGGTCGGCGCTTTGCCGACGTGGCCGTACAGCTCGTCCTGGGGCTATACGCCGAGCGGCGTTCTTGGTGCCATCGTCATCGTGATGCTCGTACTGTTGCTGCTCGGACGAATTTAGCTGCGACAACGAATGTTCGGCGGCTCCTAGCCGCCACGCTGCGCGTCGAGGAGTGACGTGAACGACCTTTGGAGATTCGATCAGCGACGTCGTCTATTTCTCAAGACCGCCGCGGGTGACGGTCTTGCTGGCGTGGCCGGCTATTGGCCGAGCGGACGCGGGCAGTCGCTCGTCGATCCATGGGCTCAGGCCGATGACATCCTCGCGCGCATCAGACCGCCCGACATTCCGAACCGCGCCTTTCCCATCACGCGCTTCAGTGCCGTCGGCGATGGCGTAACCGATTGACGGCGACGATCGCCGCGGCGATCAGCGAATGCGTTGCGAGGGGCGGTGTTCGGATGCTCATCCCCGAGGGCACGTTTCTGACGGGCGCCATTCGCCTGCGAAGTCGCGATCGACCTGCACTTGGTCGAAGGCGCGACGCTCAAGTTCAGCACCGATCCACACCAGTATCCAAACGTGTTGACGCGGTGGGAAGACAACGATTTGTTCAATTACTCGCCGCTCGTTTATGCGTTTCGCGAGACGGACATTGCGATCACCGGCGCGGGCGCGCTGGACGGGCAGGCCGGCACGTTTCCGAACGCGCAGGGCGTTCCGATGGCGTGGTGGTCGTTTACGGGACCGGCGGGCGCGAACGGCCTCACGTCTCAAGCAACAGGGGGCTGTCCCCATTCCGCTCGGCACTGCGGTGACGCCGATCGAAGAGCGCGTCTCCGCGGCTATTCGGCGGTTACCACGCCTGTGGCCCGGGAAGCCGTGCGCGGCGGGGCCCGACAGCAAGCTGATCGACGATCCGATCGGAACGATTTCGGTGTCGGTTCAACGTTCAATGTCACAACGCCGATGACTTCGACGTTCGCATTCGGCGACCAGATTCAGGCCGTGGAGATGTTGAAGCTGAAAAACGTCACCGGTAACGGCACGAAGCTGTCCGACGGACCCTACTCCGCGCCGTAGGCAATCCGAAAGCAGGTTACTAGCTGCGCTCGGAATGACAGCGACGTTTCAGTCGAGCGAGCCCAAAAAGTCGAGCTTGCCGAGCTCGACGCCGTTGTGCCGCAGAATGTCGTACGCCGTCGTGACGTGAAAGTAGAGATTCGGCACGACGAACTGCTGCAAATAGTTAGCGCCGGTGAAGGTCTTCGGCTGTCCGCGAAGCTTGCGCGTGACCTGCCGCGTCTCCGCGCCGTCGAATTGAGCGGCCTTATACGATTTCAGGTATTCAATCGTTCGATCCACGCGCGCGATTAGTTCGGCAAAGCTTTTCTCGTTGTCCTCCCATGACTGGGGCTCGCTGCCGGTGAGCCGATCGGCGCCGCCGCGCGCCATGTCGGCCGCGATTTGAACTTGCGCCGTCAAGGGAAGCATGTCGGGATAAAGCCGTGCTTGCAGCAGCACCGCTTCGTCGATCTTTTTCGCCTGTGCGTGCGCCGCGCCTTTCTCGAGAATCGCTTTCAGGTTGGTCAGCGTCTTGGTGAAGACAGGAATGGATGATTGAAACATCGGTAGCGCCATGACGGGATCCTCCATGCGGTTTTTTGGGAACGCGGATTGTAGCAACTACAGCTTCAGCTCGAACGTCTGACCCACCAGGTCCTTGCCGAAGCTGTGATGGCGCTCTTCGCGCGTGGGCTTGAAGCCCGCGCGCTCGTAGATATGGCGCGCAGCATCGAGGCCGGCGTTGGTCCACAGCATGATCTTGCGGTAGCCGGCCGCACGTGCGAACGAGATGCATTCATCGACGAGATGGCGGCCGATCCCCAGACCGCGCGCCGACGGTTCCACGCTCAGCAAGCGCAACTGCGCGACAGTCGGCGAACGCCGAACGAGAAACACCGAACCAATGTTGTGACCGTCGCGCTCGGCGATCCAGCAGCGCTCGCATTGCGGATCGAAGTGCTTGAGGAACTTCGCGGCGATCTCCGCGACCAGCGCCTCGAACGTGTCGTCCCAACCATATTCCTGCGCATAGAGCGCGCCGTGACGCGAGATGACCCAGCCGATGTCGCCGGGATGGTGATTGCGCAGCCGGTAGGGCGCGGTCGAGCGCGAAGGCGTTGCCAGGTGACCGGCGCCGTCAAGGAGCGATTCGATGGCGCCCATCGCATCGACGACGCGGTGCTGCGCATCCACACGCAGCGGTGCCAGCAGCGCCGCGATTTCATCGTGCGAGGCGCGGTCGAGCGGCGCGAACGCCTTGCGGCCGCTCGCGGTCAGCGACAAGTGGAGCTGGCGGCCGTCGCTTTTCGACCGTAGCTTGCGGATCAGCGCATTTGCTTCGAACTTGCGCAGGATGCGCGACAGATAGCCCGCGTCGATCGTCAACGTCCGCGCGAGTTCCGTCGCGGTGAGAGGCCGCTCTGCGTGGGCGAGCTCGTAGAGCACGCGAACTTCGGCGAGCGAATAGATGCTGTTGTAGAGGCCATCGCGAAGAACGCCGATCCGCTGCGTGTAGAAGCGGTTGAAGCGGCGGACTGCGTCGACGCGTGCAGTGAGCGGGGCGGTGTCCACGGTGCAATTTTCGCCAATTACTTGACTTTGTCAACTAATTGGCGGCAAGCACCATGCGCGCGGGTCAACCTCAGGGGAAGGAGGTCGTTACCGGAGGAGCAGATACAAGATGCCCGCGACGATCAGCCATTTCGTCGCGTAGTAGGCGAACCTGCTTTTCTTCTTGAGTGCCTTGCCGGGCAGGCGCAAGTAATAGGCGACGCTGAAAATGCGGTTCAAGACGCCGATCTGATCACCCGGCGCATTTTCCGTTTGACTCGCGCGGATCGCCGTGGCTTCGAACCAGTGATTGATTTTTGCCATGATGCGGCTCTTGAGCGGTCGCTCGACGTCGCAGAACAGAATTAGACGCGTCACATCCGACTTGTTCTCGGCCCAATGGATGAACGTTTCGTCGAACATCACCGCTTCGCCGTCGCGCCAATAGTAGGGCTCGCCGTCGACCCAGATCTTGCAGCTGTCCGAGTTCGGCGTGACGAGCCCGAGGTGGTAGCGAAGCGAGCCGGCGAACGGATCGCGATGCTTGCCGAGATCGCCGCCGGGCGGCAGCAACGCGAACATTGCGCCGTTGACGTTCTTGATCGACTGCACGAGCGCAACGGTCTTAGGACACAACGCTTCCGCGGAGGGCAGCGGCGCGTCGTACCATTTGACGTAGAAGCGCTTCCAGCCGCGACGGAAGAACGAATTGAAGCCGAGGTCGGTGTAACCGGCAGCCGCGCGGATATGGCCTTGGTCGAACAATTTGAGCGCCTCGTCACGGATGGTTTTCCAGTTCTCGGCGAGCGGCTTGAGCTCGGGAAACTGGCTGACGTCGACGTACGGCTTGTTCGGCACCGCCGAGAACATGTACATCAGCGCGTTGTACGGCGCCATGAACGTCGAATGATCGGTGAGCTGGCGATAGAATCGATGCCGGACGCGGCCGCGCAAATGCACGTACATCATCGACGCGAAGAACACGTAGAGAACGAGGAACTTCGGCGCGAGCCAGTCGACGGTGGCGAGCTGAGCGAGCATAGCGCGATATTTTAGCCGATCAGCCCCTCCCGCGTCCGGCCGACTTCCACCGGCGGTGGACCCAATACCACTGTTCGGGATGCCGCAGCACCAGCCGCTCGAGCGCCGCATTGAACGCGCGCGTCGTCGAGCGGATCGCTTCGTTGACATTTTCGTGGTCGACGGGCGCAACCGGCTCTTCGAAGCGCAGCACGTGCCGGTCGTCCGGCTCCCGCCAGCTGGCGGCGGGCAACACGGGCGCGCCGGTCGCGAGCGCGATGATAGCCAAACTCTTGAACGTACCCGCCGGATGGCCGAAGAACTCGACGTCGATGCCGTCGGGGCGATGCGCGTATTGATCGAATGGGAACACGATGACGTCGCCGGCTTCGAGGCGTTCGACGATCCGGTCAAGCGAGCCGCGCTTGCCCATGACGCCGAAGCCCGCCCGATTGAATCGCTGCGTCACGAGTTGATCGAGCCAGCGCGGCTTGATCGGCCGCCGGACAAAATGGAAGCGGCCGTGCACCTCAGGATAATTCTGGATGCCCGCGACGGTCGCGACCTCCCAATTGCCGAAGTGACCCGTAAGGATCAGCACGCCTTTGCCCTCGCGAAAAGCCGTGATGAACGCGTCCAGATTCTCGACGCGGACGAGGGCGCGCTTTCGTTCGGCCGAGAGCCAGCGAAACTTGAAGAATTCGATTCCCAGCCGTGCCAGATGCGCGTAGTGCGCCTGCGCAAGCCGCTCGATTTCATTGGGGGGAACCGCGACGCCGAAAACGCGCCGAAGATTCTCCAACATTACGCGACGTCGAAACGGCAGCGCGTGGAACAGGATGCGGCCTGATAGCGGCACGAACGTCGTCGTCGGAAGCGCGAGCGCAACGGCCGATGCGCTCGTTCGGTCGTGCGTCATCGAAATCGTGATGCGGGACAATCGATGACGGTCGAGCAGCGCCTGCGCATTCGCGCCACAGACGATTTGCGGCGCGCCGTATGCGTCCCGCTCTACGGCGAATTGTGCAGGCTCGATCTGCCCTAGGGCCAGCTCGCGAGGGAACAGCTTGATGCAGGCTTCCTTCGCCGCATAGCGCGCCGCAAGGCTGGCTGCGCGGCCGGGTCCGCTTCCGCTGTCGGAGAGCTCCTGCGCGGAAAAAATCTTCGCGAGATCGTCGCCGGGCGATTCGCCGAGCATACGCTCGATCCGAGCGATCTCGACCGAATCGATGCCGCAGCGCATCGGCGTCGGCGCTTCGCCTGCGGACATCGGTTGCTACGCGCCGCGGACGATCAGCGCTGTGTCGGTGCCCGCGAAGCCGCGGCAAAGCACGAGCGCAACATTGCCTCGCGGTACCTGCGCTTTGGTCGAAACCGGAAGGTCGGCGCACTCGGGATCGAGCGAACGTAACGTCGCGACGCCGGGCACCAATCGTTTCTTGAGCGCATGGAGGGCGACGACGGTCTCGACGATGCCTGCGGCCGCGATCAGGTGTCCGATCGACCACTTGAACGCCGCGATTGGCGGCACGGCGCTGCCGAACACGCGCCGCAGCGCGGTCGCTTCCGACGCATCGGATTGTCGAGTTCCGTTGCCATGCGCGACGATCATGCCGATATCGGACGCGCCGAGCCGGGCATCGTGCAATGCTTCGCCGATTGCGCGCGCGAGACCGTCGCCGTCGTCGCGAATGGACAGCAGCCCGGTCGCTTCGCCGGCATGTCCGCCGCCCAGCACTTCGCCGATGACGGTCGCGTTTCGCTTCACGGCACTTTGCTCGGTTTCCAGCGCGAGGGCGCCGGCGCCTTCGCCGAACAGGCTGCCGTCGCGCGCCGCGTCGAATGGTCGAATCGTATCGGCAGCGAGCAATCCGCACGCGTGGTAATACAGCACCATCTGCGGCTCGATCAGCGTGTCATGACCGACCGCGACAGCGCGATCGGCCTCGCCCGTCCGCAGCGCTTCCGCGGCCTCGATCACCGCGAGCGTGCCGCCGCAGCTGTGGTTCGTGATGCAGGCGTTCGAACCCTTGAGGCGGTACTTGATCCCCAGATGACATAGCACGTTGTTCGGCAGCGTGCGCAAAAGCCACATCGGATTGACGACGTTCGAAAGCTCTTCGCCGAAGCGCACGAGATCGCCGTCGGCTTCGGTCATCAAGGGAAAAAATTCGTATTGCGAGTTGTACGCACCGCCGCCCGAACCGACATAGACACCGCTGCGGTCGCTGTAGGTCGCCGCTGCATCCGGGGCCAGCGTCGTGCGATGTCCGACGAATCCCGCGGTGTCGACCGCCTGGCTGCCAGCGAAAAGTCCGAGCATGTCGGTGCGCCGAATGAATTTGTGCAGCTTGCGGTCCTCGACCATTGCGCGCGGATTGAAGTCGGCGATTTCCGCCGCGACTTTCACGGGCCAGTCCGTCGTGTCCCATTGCTCAATCGGCGCGACTGCCGAGCGGCCCTCGCAAAGAGCGTCGAAGATCGCAGCCGGCGAATTGCCCGAACCGCATACGGCGCCACTGCCGGTGATAAGAATACGGGGTCGCGCCATATCAGTGACGACCATCGATCGCGCTGACTTCGTCGGGATGGCGGAGAATCACGCAGCTGTTCGAGCCACCGAAACCGAACGAATTCGAAAGCGTCATCCGCACTTGCTGTTTGCGCGGGCCGCCCAGAACGAGATTAAGGTTGCACCCCGGATCGGGATCTCGGTAGTTCGCGTTGATCGGCATCTCGCCATGATGAATCGCAAGCGCGCACGCGACGACTTCGACGGCGCCCGCGGCGGCGATCAAGTGTCCCATCGAGCTTTTGGTCGAGCTCACCGAAACCGAACGCGCGTAATCGCCGAATACCTCGTGAATCGCTGCGCTCTCGCTTTGATCGTTCATCGTCGTCGACGTGCCGTGCGCGTTGATGTAATCGACATCGGTGGGCACGGCGCCCGCATCGCTCAACGCTGCGCGCATCGATTGGATCGGGCCATCGCCATCGGGCGGCGAGTCGGTGATCCGATACGACGATAACGAATTGCCGTCGCCGGCGAGCTCGGCATAAATGCGCGCGCCGCGGCGCTGCGCTGCTTCCCATTCCTCGAGGACGACGAAACCCGCGCCTTCGCCGAGTACGAAACCGTTGCGTGTCGCGTCGAACGGCCGGCTTGCGCGTTCGGGCGTGTCGTTATCGGTGGACACCGCAGACAACAAACAAAAGCCGGCCAATCCGACGGGACTGATCATCGAATCGAAACCGCCGGCGAGCGCGTAATCCGCGGCGCCCCGGCGAATCAATTTGAGCGCAGTGCCGATCGCCTGACCGCCCGATGCGCAGGCAGTGTGCACCGACGTTGCATAGCCGCGAATGCCGAAGCGGCGCGTCAGCAGCGACACTCCGGCGGTCGACTGACTGCGGCAGAACACCAGCGGATCCGCCGCGGCGGGATCGGACAATAGCGCGGTGGCGTTGAGCTCGCCGCTCGCCGCCGAGTGGCGGTGCACGGCGGCGAGGTCGGCGAAATCGACCCCCATCATCCCGGTTCCGACGGCGCAACTCCAGCGCTCTCCGGTGTCAGCAGTGGGCATGATCCCCGCATCGCGAAACGCCTGCTCGGCGGCGGCGAGCGCAAACCTGTGCGAGCGGTTCGCGAACTTCAACAGCTTGCGGTCGGCTTCAATGACCATTTCATCGAAGCCCTTCACTTCCGCGGCAATTCGCGTGGAGAAACCGCGCGCGTCGAACAGCGTGATCGGCGCGGTGCCGCTTCGTCCGGTGAGAAGCGCATTCCATGTCGTCGCGACGTCGTTGCCGCAAGGCGTGACCAACCCAATACCGGTGATCGCGACACGGCGTTTCATCCTGCGATCTCCAATCGCGCCGTCGCGACGACGCGCTCGTCGATCCGCGCGCCAAGCGACGCCTTCGCCACGCCGTTCGCAAGCGGCGCGAGATCGATGGTCAGCTCGACGTCTTGTCCGGGCAGGATGAACGCGCGCATCTTGACGTTTGTCACGCGAACGGGATGCGGCGCTTCACCGTCCTTCTGCGGGAGTGCTTCACGCGCGAGGTCGAGCGCAAGCCGGATCTGTGTGTCGAGCAGCAGCGTCGCAGGAAACACCGCGCGACGCGGGAAATGATCGCCGAAAAACGGCGCGTCCAGCGGAACGGGAAGCGTTGCCTTCAGCGCGTGACCCGGCACGTGCTCGCGCGTCACGACCGTGGGCAGCGTGACGCCTTCGAAGCGGTGGGGCGACGCGCCGATCGTGCGCAGCAGTGCAAAGCGTTGGCGCAACGCGTCGGGCTCGTCGAAATCGGCCACCGGCAGCATCGGTCCCAGACAGTGGATCAGTTCGATGATCGTCTTGCCATCGACGCTCGCTGACCCGCTGTATGCGACGGCATCGTCGTCGCAATCATCGATATCGACCGCGAGCTCGAGCGTGCGCCCCGGGATCGCGTCGCCATGAAACCGCGTTTCCGTGGCGAGCGCAGCGACCGGGCGGCCGCGAAAATCAATGTGCGCCATCGATACCCACGCGGCGAGTTGTCCAACAGCCTCGGCGACGAGACACGACGAGAAGTCGGGTAGCCGCGGCGGGACGGCAAACTCGCCGCGCGCATGCTTTGCGGGAACGAATTCCGTGATGCGATCGACGAACGAGTACGCGGCGAAGTGCGGTGACATGCGGACGAGACCATACGCTCGGTTCAAGCCGTCGCCTGCGCCTCTCGCTGCGCGCGGACAACCAGCTTGCAAAAGGTCTCGGGGGTGAACAGGCGCGGAATGTCAGCCACTTTCATCGGTGTTTTGAAACGAGAGTCCGGAATTTCGCTCAAGTAGCTCTTGAGCTGGACGAGTCCTTTTTCGGTGACGATGCCTTTCTGCTCGAATTCACTCTCGGGCAGATCGCCGCGCGCATTCTCGACGATCTTGCCGCGCGGAATCTTGATCTTGAACGCGCGCTCGAGTCGAAACACCATGTCCAGAAAGTCGATCGACTCGGCGTCAAGGCCTTCGATCAGCGAGACATCGAGCTTGATGTCCTCGATGTCGCAGCCGAGCGCATCGGCCATCGTTTCGGCGACCTTTGGATAGACCGCCAGGATTTCTTCTTTCGTGATTGCATCGTTTGCCATTGCGACTGACCCTTTCCATTCATTCCATTTTGAAACCGCCGTCGACGTGGAGAACTTCTCCGGTCACGTAGTTCGCATAGTCTGATGCGAGAAACCAGACAGCGCAGGCGACATCCTCGGGACTGCCGAAACGCCGCAGCAGGATTTTTGACAGGACGACGTCCCCGGCGGCGTCGCGGACGTCCTGCGACATTTCGGTTTCGATGACGCCCGGCGCCACTGCATTGACGGTAATCTTGCGCGGCGCGAGCTCGACGGCGAGCGCACGCGTGAAGGCGTTGATTGCGCCCTTGCTCGCGGCGTAATTGGTCTGGCCGCGGCCGCCTTTCTCGCCCGACACCGAGCTCAGGTTGATGATCTTGCCGGCGCGCTGGACGATCATGTGCGGCACCACGGCGCGCGCCATGTTGAAGACGCCGCCGACGTTCGTCTCGAGCACCGAACGTACGTCGTCGTCCTCAAGCGCCGCGAGCTGATTGTCGCGAATGATGCCCGCGTTGTTCACGAGGATGTCGATCCGGCCGCAGCGATTGGCGACGCGTTCCACCGCAGCGGCGCATGCGCTTGCGTCGCGCACGTCGACCTTTTCGGAGGCGACCTTGCGGCTCGTCGCGGTCGCCGCCTGCACGACTTCATCGGCGGCCTTGGCATTGTCGCGATAGAAGAACGTAACGTCAGAGCCCTCGTCGGCGAAGAGCTCGACGATCGCACGACCGATGCCGCGACTGCCGCCGGTCACGATCACGCTCTTGCCCAGCAATCCCGCGTCGATCCTCATTAAAGTCCGCTACCCCGAGATCGCGAAGCCGCCGTCGACGACGAGCGTATGACCATTGATCATCGCCGCCTCCGGCAGACAGAGCAGATAAACGGCACCGGCGACATCCTCCGGCGTCAAAACAGGGCCTGCCGGCGTACGTTGCGCGAAGTTGGCGAGCAATTCGTCGCGATTCGGAAAATACGCAAGCGCATCGGTGTCGACGACTCCGGCGCTGACGGTGTTCACGCGAATCCCGCGCGGTCCCAACTCTTGCGCCAGTGCACGCACCAATGCTTCGAGGGCTGCCTTCGATGCGCCGATGAAGCCGTACATCGGCATCGCGCGCGTGGCGCCGAGACTCGAGAGCGCAATGATGCGACCGCCATTCTTCATCAGTGGAACCGCGCGTTGGGCGAGCAGATTGACCGCCAGCGCGTTGGTTTCGAGACACCAGCGCCAATGCTTGAGGCCCATGTCCAATACGGGCTTCAGCACGCCGGATGCGGCGTTCGACACGACGATATCGACGCGATCGAAGTGCTTGCCGAGCTCGCCGAAGATCTCGTCGACGCTTTCCGGTACGCCGACGCTGCCCTGGATCGCGGCAGCGCGTCGTCCCATCGCGCGAAGCTCCGCACACAGCTTTTCGGCGTCGTCATGACTGTTGTAGTAATTGACGGCAATATCGGCGCCGCCTGCGGCAAGCTTCCGCGCGATCGCACGGCCGATGCCGCGGGCAGCGCCCGTGACGAGCGCAACTTGACCGGCGAGCGGACCTGCCATCGAAGGGGTGTTTGCGAACGCGGAAAAACCGCCATTCTAACCGGCCCGCCCTCATCCCTAATCCTTCTCCCGCAAGCGCGGGAAGGGAACTGTTCTCTCCCCTCCGCCTTGCGGAAGGGGAAGGGGGCGAGGTGCCTATTGTCCCGCGCCGCGCTTCGCGTGGATCAGTCGCTGCGCTTCAAGACACCAACTCTTCTTGATGCTGTACCAGACGTCGGCGGCCCACAGCACATGCAGGACGGCATCGCCAGGCAGCCCCGACGGATCGGCCTTGCTACCGGGCACGTAGGCATTGATCCAGTCGCGGGTTTGTTCGTCGCGCGGAAGCTGGTCTGTGACAGGAACGGTGATGTGGTTGTACCAGGCGGGCAGCTCGACATTGCGCACTTTCGCCGTTCCGTTCGCGCGATAACTGTTCTCTTCGGCGCCCGGCAGCGTCCACGCCACCATATCAAGGCCAATCAAGAATCCGGTGAATTCATCGACGCTGTCGGGAATCAATCGCAGCCGGCCGATCATGTTCCACTGATTCGGCAGCATGAACGCCGCGCCGCCCGCGCCGACGGCGCTGGCATACGCGATCGAGATGCCCACGACGGGACGTTCTTTGCCCGTCAACGGATCGACGATCGTCGTGCGCGGCTCGGCACGATGCGTGACGGGATTCCAGACTGCGATTTTGTCCGACATTTGTCCGGCAAGCTCGCGCAGCACTTTCACGGCCTGCATGCCACCCTGGCTGTGACCGATGATCATCGGACGCATGCCGTCGTGCTCGTATTGCCAGGCAACAATCCCGGCAAGCTCGCCGCTGTCCTCGTAGGGGCTGTACGACCAGTCATGGGTCTCGGGATCGCGGATTTGCGCTTCCGGATAGCCCATTCCCGTCAAGAAGCGGCCGAACGAAAGCATCAGCAGGTGCACCGGATAAATGCCGCCGTGCAACAGAATAATGCGCGGCGCGGGTCCTTGTGCGAGTGTGCGGACGTCGTCGCCGCTTAAGTGTTCGGGGTCGAGCGCGAGGATTCGTTCTTCCAGCGCGCGATTGACGGTCAGCGCTCTCGCGGAGGGCGGCCGTGCGACAGCGGCTTCCTCTGCCGGACGCCCAGGCGTCGCGCACCCCGCAAGCGTCAACGCGAGCGCGACGAGGAGCGATACGAGACGCGAGGATATTGTTTTCATTGTAGCGAGCACACGCAGTCCGCGACAAAGCTCCCGATTGTAGCCACTTTTGGCGCCGTGAACGCCGAGCGGCGATACGACAAGCCGAGCGCCAGCGCGCTCCCGGAGCTCGTTGCAGCGACGACGAGTGGGGCGACGGGACCGGTGGGAACGGCACGCAAATACTCAGGCGCTGTGCCATTCTTCGTCGGGGATTCCCACAAAGCATCCACGTTGAGCGACGTGAGGCCCGCGAGAACCGGATAAGCCTTTGCGTAGAAGCGCTGCCGCTGACCGGTATTGAGGAACCACCATACGACGCCGTTGATCTGCACGGCGAGCAAGGTCTGCAGATAGTGCTTGCGACGCTTGAAGCGCGTGGTTTCGCGATGAACGTCCCGCGCAAGCGCCTCGACGGTGATCCCATCGGGCAGCGGGTGTGAAATACGCATCGAGCTCAGGAATTGGCCGAAGGCTTCGTGAGCGGCGTAGCCGCATTCACTGCGCAAATTGACGATCGACGCGACAGCGACCTCGCGGCGCCGCCCGGCGCGAGAGGCTTCCGGCAAGTCGCGCGAAAGCGCCTTCAGAATGATCGCGACCAGCAGATCGTTGAACGTTACCCCGAGTGCCTTCGCCTTGACGCGCACCGTGCTGACGGCGGGCGCGGCAAGCAGCACGAATTCGAACGCGTTGTACCCGTCGGCGTGATCGGTGTAGCGCGGGCGCATTCCGCGTCGGCAACTGGCGGCGATCCGCGGAAGCCAGTGCAAACCGCGCACGAGCCTTCCGGCATTGCGCACGAATACCGGGCGGAAAGTTACCGGATAAAGGTTCGGTTTCGGACGCTGCATCGACGCGCCCAGATAGCAGCCGACGATGTCGTTCAACAGCACAACGATCGAATCGCCGCCCGCGATGAAATGATCGTACGCGAGCCCAAGGCCGAATTCGCCGCCGTGATCATGCGCAAAAAAACGAAACGGAACGAAGGCACCGTCACGGGGGAACGGACGATTCAGCTGGCGTTCGATTTCGGTTCGAATCGCTGTGTGGCGATCGCCGTTGCCGGCAAGGACTTCGAGCTCGACCGCTGCTGGGCCACCGCGGTATTCGTAGCGTCCGCGTGCACGATCGAGGGAAAACCCCGTGAGCCCCGCGGCGGCAAGCTGGCTCGCAATGGCGGACTCGACGCGCGCACGGTCGAATGGCTCGCGAATCTGGACGACATGGACAGCGCTGTAGGGATGCAGATCGCGCCAGCGCAGCATTGCCGACTGAAACAGGTTGAGCCTTCCCTTCATGAACGCCGCGCCGATGGCGGGGTATTCGCAGCGCGAATCGCGCGTTGCGCTTCGATGCACCAGTGCTTCTTTACGCTGAACCAGATGTCCGCCGCATGAAGAAGGTTGGATGCATCGATGCCTGATTCGGGTGGCGGCTCTCGTGCATCCGGCCGATACGCGTCTATCCATGCGCGCGTCACGCTTTGCTGGGCGAGATGTTGTGTGAGCGGAAGGCGAATATGACTGTAAGTCGGGGGCAGCGTGACGTTGCGCACGTCGGCTGTGCCACTGGCCCGGTACGGTTCATCGCCGAACACGTTGCCCGCGATGATGTCGCCAGGAATCGTGAAACCGGTAAAGTTTTCCACAGTGTCCGGAATGAGCCGCAGCCGCGGCAGCATCGACCATTGTCCAAGCAACACGCGCGCCAGCTTGCCGGTCGCCAGCGCCGCAGCGTAACCGACTTTAAGACCCACCACCGGTCGGGTCGCGCCGGTCAGCGGATCGTGGATCGTCGTGCGCTCGAGCGCTCGGCCAGCAATCGGGTCGAAGACCGGGACCGCCTGGTGGAACTCGCCCGCGAGCTCGTAGAGTGTTCGGATCACCAGCATGCCGCCCTGGCTGTGACCGATCAGCATCGGCATCATCCCGTCATGCTCGTAATACCACGCGAGCTCGCCGGCGAGACGTTCGCTGTCGTCGTAGCTCGTCCGGGACAGGCTACGGTCGCGTGGATTGCGCAGGCGTTCTTCCGGGTAGCCCATCGCAACGAGAAATTCGGCAAACGCTTGCATCGACACGACCGCGATGCTGCCGTCCAGCGCGACGATCCGCGGCGCATCGACGCTCGCGAGCGTATCGCGGACATCGGCCTCGCTGATATCGTCGGGTGATAGCGCCAGCACGCGAGCCGCGATCGCCGGGTCGAGCTGACGGGCTCGCTCAAGCGCCGCGCTTGCCGCCGCCGGCAACGCTCCCAGCGCCAGAAGAAACGCAACGATCCGCGCCGCGACGGCGCTAGGAGTCACGGGACGACAAGCGCGGGAAGAAACGTCCAGTGCGGGCGAGATAACGCTGATACGCTTCGCCATGCACGGTGAACAGATGGTGTTCCTCGTTGCGGGCCTTGAGGTTCATCAGCGTGAGATGGATCGCGGCGATCACGATCATCGGCGCCGTAGGCACGACCAGCGCCGAGCACACCATGAGCAGCATGCTGAACGCGTAGATCGGATGCCGGATGAGGCGAAACAGACCGTCGGTAATCAATGCCGTCTTTCGTGTACCGATGTCCATGCGCCAGTCGTCGCCCATTCGCAGCCAGCAGCGGATGGTAACGAGCAACGACACGACGGCGCAGGCTGCGGCCACCGCGCGCAGCGACGGGTACGGCTCGGCATGGACGAAGGCGGGCAAAGCGAATGGCGCGTCCGAGCGTTTGAGCGCGGCGTAGGGGAGAAACAGCCATGCGGCTATCAGCGGGACCCAGATCAGCCACATCAGCCGTTCGAGCCGTTGTTCGGGGACGAGGCCCACGAGCTTGCGGTTGCGCCGCCGTACGCGCAGCACCATGATCGCCACGCCGAGCCAGTAGGTCCAGATCGTCGCGATCAGTACAACGAGCGGTACGTCGTTCATCCAGTCGCGCTCCGGCATCCCGATGCCGGGCACGAGAGAATTATACCGGGGGCACTCGAGACGCTTCCCTGCGTGTCAGAAGCGCTCGATGACCGCCGCGATGCCCTGGCCGCCGCCGATGCACATCGTGATCAGTGCATAACGTCCGCTGGTTCGCTGCAGCTCGTACATCGCTTTGATCGTCAGCAGGCAGCCGGTGGCGCCGATCGGATGCCCCAGCGCGATCGCGCCGCCATTGGGATTGACCTTTTTGGGATCGAGCCCGAGCTCCTTGTTGACGCCAAGCGCTTGCGCGGCGAACGCCTCGTTCGATTCGATGACATCGATGTCGCCAAGCTGAAGATTCGCTTTGGCGAGCGCGCGCTTCACGGCGGTCACCGGACCGAGTCCCATCAATTTGGGATCGACGCCCGCGTGGCCGTACGCGATGAGCCGGGCCATCGGCTTCAAGCCTTTTTTCTCGGCCGCGGCGCGTTCCATCAGGACGACGGCTGCCGCGGCATCATTGATGCCCGACGAGTTTCCCGCGGTCACCGTGCCATTTTCCTTGACGAACGCGACTTTCAATTTCGCCATGCTATCGGCTGACACATCGGTGCGGACATGCTCGTCGGTGTCGAACACGATCGGTCCTTTTTTGCTTTTGAGCTCGATGGGCAGGATCTGGCTCTTGAAGCGACCCTCGGAAATTGCGGCCGCGGCGCGGCGGTGGCTTTCGACCGCGAACGTATCCTGCGCGTCACGACTGATCTCGCATTTCTTCGCGACGTTTTCCGCCGTGATGCCCATATGAATCGTGTCGAACGGGTCGGTCAACGCGCCGACCATCATGTCGACCGTTTTCGCGTCGCCCATGCGCGCGCCCCAGCGCTGCGTCAGATTGGCGTACGCCCCGCGACTCATGCTTTCGGCGCCGCCGGCCACCGCCGCGTCGATGTCGCCCAGCAGGATGTACTGCGAAGCGCTGACGATCGCCTGCAAGCCGCTGCCGCAAAGACGGTTCAACGTCAGCGCGCCGACCTCGTGCGGCAGGCCGCCGTTGATTGCCGCAACGCGCGACAGGTACATGTCCTTGGCCTCGGTGTGGATCACGTTGCCGAAGACGCATTGGCCGATTGCCGCAGGATCGACCTTCGCGCGCGCAACCGCCTCTTTGACGACTCTGGCCGCGAGCTCGGTGGGCGGGATATCTTTCAGGCTGCCACCGTAATCGCCAATGGCCGTGCGCGCTCCGCTCAAGATGACGACTTCACGTCCATTGCTCATAGGAGTCTCCTGGAAATTGAATGGACATCGTACGCCGCGGCTGCGGCGCAGGCGTTGACCGGGATCATGCTGGTCGTTGTTAGATCAGGCCGCCGCCACGTCCGTTCAAGGGTGACGGCAGGAAGAACGTCAGGCCGGTGCGATTTCCGGCGACCGAAGTCCCTCCAGCGCGCGTAGCTCGCGTCCCAGATAACGGGCGATCGCCCGCATGCCGTAGACACCGGCTTCCTGCTCGGCGTCGCTGTTGTAGTTGGTATTGGTGTTGACGTCGTACGTGTACAGATCGCCCCGCTTGTCGACGATGAACTCGATGCCTGCAATGCCGATGCCGTTGTCCGCCAGGAAACGGCGATAACGCTCGACGATCGGATGCGTGAAGCCTTTCACGATCCGAAAGCGCGGCGCGCTCAAGCTGGACCCCCATGCTTGCGGCTTCGCCGCTACGTTCTGCTCTCTGCCCCCAGAGGGGGCGCAACTCGCGCCTTGGGACGGCCCTGCGGCGCTCGCTGCGGGCATCGTCTCGCCGACCGGACAAAATGCATCGCCGACTTGGCAGACATCCGCCGGGCATAGCTCAAATCCCAGCGACGTGTCGACGCGGACTGCGTAGAGGAATTCGCCGCCGATGAATTCGACGCGGGTGATGAAGGGCTCCGGTGCCTCGATGTATTCCTGAATCAGCGTGATGCCGTCGACCGATGGCTCGAAGGTGTCACCTTCGACATGGCGCGCGAGTGCGTCGACGCTGTCGAAGAGCTTGACACCAAGCCCTTTGCCGGCGCGGTTGTGCTTGGTGATGAAGCGGCCCGGCATCGCCCGCGCGGCTTCGACAATAGGTTGGGCGCCAACCGCTGCAATCGTCCGTGGAACGCGAATGCCCTGTCGCGCCAGAGCGGCGTATTGCGCGATCTTGCTGATCTCGAGTTGGAGCGCTCGTCCGTTGTTGATGACACGGCGACCGTAACGCTCGAGCCACGCCAGCACGCCGCCGGCCAGTTCCGCAGCGTAACGGTGGTCGCGCGTGTGCGACGACGCGCTCATCCGGTTGTAAAAAACGCCCTCGGGCGGCGTCGCCGACAGATCAAGCGTTCCCTGGTCGATGAACCACTCGGCGTGAGGCAGGGCCAGCTCGGCAAACGCAGCACGGAGCGGCTCGACCCACGCGTCGTTCTCGTGGATGACGTAAATCTTGTTTGTCAAAGGGTTGGTTGCCATAGAATGACAATAGGGCGTCCGACTGGGCAACGGAAAGAACGGCTGCTTTTAAGCTTGTAATCGAGCCTATGAAACATTATTTCGCGCCGATAACTTTCGCGGCCTTGGCAACCGCTTGAGGCTTGACCCAGAAAATCGCCGCGTAGCGGCCATCGCCGGCGCTGACGGCGTCGCAGGCGGTCACGTTGACTTTCGCCTTGGCCAGCGCGTCGAGCGTGCCGGTCATCGCGCCGACACGATCGTCGCCTTGCACCAGGAAGCCCGTCTTGCGTGTAGACAGCTTGAGCTTCAGCTTTTTCGCCGCGCGCTTCAACGCCGCCGAATCCTCGGGAACGAGATCGAGTTGGGCACGCCGGCCGCTCGGGAATCCCGAAAATGCCAGCAAATTGACGCCTTCTTCGGCGAGCGCTGCCAGGATCTTCGATCCCTGGCCGGCGGTATTCGGGACGAACGTGTAGAAGTAGTCGACTTTGCGCAGACTATCGGTCATGGGCTTCTCCTCTTGGACAGACATTCGACCTGCCTTCGCGCAGGTTGTTTCGTGGCGCGAGCCCCCAGCGTGGGGGTGCAACATTGGCAGACGGCAAATTCTGCGGCAGGCTATCTAGCATGGCAATGATTGGAGGTACCGAAAATGGCCACTCCGTCGGAATCAAAATGGCGACAC
>Ga0066709_100000578_pt1 | contig 20500 bp, 22 predicted proteins | sample GraSoiAngelo_158_FD_79665 | JGI IMG/M metagenome (GOLD analysis project Ga0066709, IMG submission 79665) | Grasslands soil microbial communities from the Angelo Coastal Reserve, California, USA - 14_1009_16_30cm | ecosystem: Environmental > Terrestrial > Soil > Grasslands | place: USA...
AACGTCATGCTCGCCAAGCTGAGTAGCAGCGCCAGAAGACCTGCATGGAAGACCCGTCCAACCTGCATCGAAATCCCTTTTCTTTTCGACCACTGCTGAAGTAACCTGATACGGTTCCCCCGCCTTCATATTTTAACAAGGAGCGAAGACGAATGGCCGGATTTCCGATCGAGCCCGCAAGCCGGATCAAAACACTGCCGCCCTATCTATTTGCCGCGATAGATGAGATGAAGCAAAAGGCGATTGCCAAAGGAGTGGATATCATCAATCTGGGCATTGGAGATCCCGACTTACCGACACCCGCACCCATCGTGGAGCGGATGCGCGAGGAGGTGGGGAATGCCAGACATCATCAGTACCCGTCCTATGAGGGCATGCTTGCGTTTCGCCGGGCGGTGGCAGACTGGTACAAGTGGCGGTTCGGCGTCGTGCTCGATCCCGACGCGGAGGTCCTGACGCTGATCGGTTCCAAGGAAGGCATTGGCCACGTGCCGCTCGCGTTCGTCGATCCAGGCGATGTCGTCCTCGTCCCGAGTCCGGGCTACCCGGTGTATCCCGTGGGGACAAGTTTCGCCGGCGGCACCTCCTATTTTATGCCCATCACCAAGGCGAATGATTACCTGCCGGACTTGGCCGCCGTTCCGAAGGATGTCGCGCGAAAAGCCAAACTGATGTTCCTCAACTACCCGAATAACCCCACCTCGGCGACGGCGGGCAAGGACTTTTTCAAGCGCGTCGTCGACTTTGCCCAGGAACATCGGATCATCGTCTGCCATGATGCCGCCTATTCGGAAATTTATTACGATGGCCGCAAACCGCCAAGCTTTTTAGAAATCGAAGGCGCGAAAGAAGTCGGCGTCGAATTCCACTCGCTGTCGAAGACCTTCAACATGACCGGCTGGCGTATCGGGTTCGCCGTTGGAAATAGACAGGTGCTGGCGGGCTTGGGGAAGGTCAAGAGCAATCTTGATTCGGGGGTGTTTCAAGCCGTCCAGGGAGCCGGCATTGCGGCACTTGAAAGCAAGGATGTATTGGCTGCCGACATCCGTTCGATGTACCAGGAACGGCGTGATGTATTACTCCCCGGGCTGAAGCGGATCGGGCTTGAGGTTGAGCCACTGCGAGCCACGTTTTATGTGTGGATCACCGTACCGAAGCCTTTTACTTCAGCTTCCTTCACGGCCCATATCCTCGAGAAGGCCGGCATTGTGACAACCCCGGGAAACGGATTTGGGCAGGCCGGTGAAGGCTACATCCGCATGACGGTCTGCACCAAAAAGGAGCGGCTGGCGGAAACTGTGGCGCGGTTGGAGAAGGCGGGACTGACGCCTTAACGGTTGTGAACGGATGTCCAGAACGATGGGTCGCGTGGCGGCTTATATTGGGATCGGATCGAATGTCGGAGACCGGCGGGATTTCTGCTCCCGCGCGCTTGGATTGTTAGGCCTCCTTCCAGAGAGCGCGTTAACCGCCTATTCTTCCACATATGAAACACAGCCGGTCGGGGATGTCGGCGGGCCCTTCTTGAATCTGGTGGCGGAGGTTCAGACAGGACTCGAGCCGCGACGCTTGCTGGCGATTCTCCAGGAAACCGAACAGGGGCTGGGACGCGATGCCGAGCGCCGGGCCGGGCCGCGCACGCTGGACCTCGATCTTCTGTTGTACGGTGACCGAGTCATCAACGAAGAAGGCGTCCTTGTCGTGCCTCACCCGCGCCTACATCTTCGCCGCTTTGTCTTGACCCCCTTGGCTGAATTGGCGCCGACGCGTCGGCATCCGACGTTGCATCACACGATGGCTGAGTTATTATCGTCGCTTCAGGACCCCCATGAAGTCCGCCGCGTGGACGATCCCGTCGTGCCGTGGATCCGGCCGGCAGGACGCTGCGGACTTGCCGGCATGTGAATGCACACGATTCGAACCATCAAAGGTATGGTGGCATGGTCTCGGTCGGCGGAACGAGACGGCCGCAGCATCGGCTTCGTGCCAACGATGGGCGCGCTCCATGAAGGACATAAGTCCTTGATCAAGTCAGCACGGGCCGCGTGTGATGCGGTGGTCGTCAGCATTTTTGTCAACCCGTTGCAGTTCGGTCCGATGGAAGATCTCGAACGCTATCCGCGCCCGCTTGAAGAGGACATGCGTCTCTGCCGGCGCGAAAAGGTGGATGTGGTGTTTCTGCCTGCGGTCGATGAGCTATATCCCTCCGCTTTCGAGACCGCCGTCTCGGTCCAGCGGTTGACCCGGCGTTTCGAAGGGATTTCCCGTCCGGGACATTTCGGCGGCGTGGCCACTGTCGTCACAAAGCTCTTGAACATCGTGCATCCCGGCAAGGCATTTTTCGGGCAGAAGGATTATCAGCAGGCCGCGGTGGTGTCTCGATTGGTCGCTGACCTGAATATCTGTACCGAAATCATCGTGCGTCCGACCGTCCGTGAGCCGGATGGCCTGGCGCTAAGTTCCCGCAATACGTTCTTGACCCTCGAGGAGCGCAAGGCTGCGACCGTCCTGTATCAAGCGCTCGCGGCTGCACGCGATGTGATTCGAGATGGGGAACGATCGGCCAAAAAAATTCGCGCGGCCATGATTCGGACGATTTGGGAAGAGCCGCTCGCACGGCTCGATTACGCCGCCGTCGCGGACGCAGAGACGCTGGAGGAAGTCCGGTCAGCGCGTGGACGCCTCGTGTTGCTGCTCGCGGTCTGGATCGGAAAGACACGGTTGATCGACAATATGGAGCTCCTCTGCCGATGATGCGCGAAGACGGCATCGGTCTCTACATCCACATACCGTTTTGCGCCCGGGTCTGCCACTTCTGCGCATTCGTCACCCAAGGCCATCGGGAAGATCGTGCGGCGGCGTTCGTCTCGGACCTTTTCGAGGAGATCCGACTTCTCGGCCACACATCTGCACAGGCGCGGCCGGTGGAGACGATTTACTTTGGGGGAGGCACACCGACCACATTGTCAGCGGAGCAGTTGCTGGGCATTCTGGATGGCTGCCGGAAGACGTGGAAGGTGGTTCCAGACTCGGAGATCAGCCTTGAAGCCAATCCGGCGACCGTGGACAGCGATAGCTTGGCGACACTTCGGCTCGGTGGAATCAACCGGATCAGTTTCGGTGCGCAATCATTTGATGATGCCGAGCTCAGAGCAGCGGGGTCGCCGCATACGGTGGCGCAAATCCGGCTGGCTATGGAGCAAGCGCGGGATGCCGGGTTTTCCAATGTGAACCTTGATTTGATTTACGGCTTGCCCGGGCAGTCGGTCAGACGGTGGTCGCTGAATCTTGAAGCCGCGGTCAATCTGGCTCCGGATCACCTGTCATTTTACGGGCTGTCGATTGAAGAGGGCAGCAAGTTTTGGCGGGACGCCGACAGAGGCCGCCTGGCATTGGATGTGGAGGAGACGTTCGCTGACATGTATGAAATCGGCCGGGCCATGCTTGGCTCCGCCGGTTATCGCCAATATGAGGTCTCGAACTTTGCGCGGTCTGGAGCGGCCTGCCGTCATAACGTCGGATATTGGACCGATCAGGAATGGCTCGGTGTCGGTCCCGGCGCGCATTCGTACATCGGAGGCGTCCGCTCCTCCAACGTCGAGTCGTTGGAGGCCTATCACCGGCTCGTGTCTCAACAGACCGTCCCCGTAGCTGATCGGGAGCCGCCTATTCCGAACCTTCGCCTGCGGGAAGCGCTCGCCTTCGGGCTTCGCACGGTCGCCGGAGTGAGGATCGGACCGTTGGAGCGGCGCTACATGGTCGCCCTGCTGGAAGAATTTCGAGCGCCGATTGGCAGGTTGGTGCGTGCCGGTCTGGTAATCCAGGAGCCCGACATCTTACGGCCCACCTCGGTTGGATTGAGGTTTGCCGATGAAATCGCGATGGCTTTCCTCTAAGGATACGTCATACTCGCGTGGCATGAGTGCCGCAGTACGGACACAGTTTCCATTCAAGCTGCAACGGTCTCCTGCACGCTTGGCAGGTTCGGTTGAGCAGCCGTTCGCAAAAGGGACAGGCGTGGAAATCATATTGCACTATGTGCGCGCATCCAGGGCAGATAGATTCGGTTTTGTTCGATACCTCGATGACTCGGAGCAGCTCCTCAATGGTCGTCACGCCGGCCTTTGTCTTGTTCAAGCCGTCTTCGCCGAGTGAGGTCATCTTCGCCGCCAAAGCTGCGAGCCGCAGGTCCTGTTCCGATGCTTCGGCACTGATCATCTCCCGCATACGGGCGGTCGGGTCCAGTATTTCCATAATGGTGGCTCGCCCCCAGTATCCCGTCCCGGCGCACCGATCGCATCCCTCTCCCGCATAGAATGTCACGCTCGCCAATGCTTCAGGTTGGATCTTCAGCAGCTTCAGCGCGGCCGGCGAGGGTGTCCTTTCCTTCTTGCAATCTTGGCAAATCTTGCGGACCAATCGTTGCGCGATGATGCCTTCGATCAGTGAGGCCACCAGATAACGCGGAATGCCGAGGTCGATCAATCTGGTCACAGCGGACGGCGCGTCGTTGGTATGCAGCGTGGAGAGAACCAAGTGCCCCGTCATCGCGGCTCGCACCGCGATTTCCGCCGTCTCGAGATCCCTGATTTCGCCGACCAGGATCACGTCAGGGTCTTGCCTCAGGATCGCCCGCAGCGCGCTGGCGAATGTCAGACCGGCAGCTGGATTGATCTGGGTTTGGTTGATGCCCTGGATGCTGGACTCGATCGGATCCTCAATCGTGATGAGATTGAGCGAGGAGGATTTCAGGGCGTGAATCAAGGCGTACAAGGTCGTCGTCTTACCGCTCCCTGTCGGCCCTGTCACCAAAAGGATGCCCTTCCGGCGCTGGGTAAAGGAGGCGACATGGGCATAAGAGCTTTCAGACATCCCAAGCGTGTCGAGCCGAATCATGGCCTTCGATTCGTCCATGATTCGAAGAACCATTTTTTCACCGTATTGTGTGGGCATGGTCGACACGCGGAAGTCCACGTCGCGGGACTCGATATGGACCCGGAGTGAGCCGTCCTGCGGCAGGCGGCGTTCCGCGATATCGATCTTCGAGAGGACCTTGAATCGCGACACGAGGGACGCATGCACCGCCTTCGGAAGCCGGATCGCTTGACGCAACATGCCGTCAATGCGATAGCGAACCACGGTATCGGTCGGCGTCGGTTCCATATGAATGTCGCTGGCCCGTGAGGCCACGGCTTCGGACATGATCAGGCTGCCCAGGCGGACAACCGGGGCAGACCGCAATGTCTCTTCGATCGACTCGGCCTCCATGGTTGCCACTGCTGTCGTCTCCGGAGGAATTTCAAGCAGGGCGGCATTGTATTCTTCGGCGTTGCCCTTCGGGATTCCGTCGCTTGCGGAATGTAGAGTCGGTTCAGGGTAGGTCATCTCCAAGAAATTCTGGATCGCAGAGAGTGTGCCGATCACCGGCTTGACCGCACAGCCGCTTCGAAACGACAAATCCTGGATGGCGCGGAAGTCCAGCGGATCGGCCATGGCGACGATGAGCGTTTTGCCTTCCAGCCGTATCGGGACAGCCTGGTAACGTTTCGCAAGGGTTTCGGGAATGATGGTGGTGAGACGGCTATCAGGTTGTTGGTGCGCGAGGTCAACGAAGGGGAAACCCAACTGGCTTGACAGGCATCGAGCGAGAGCTTCCTCAGTGACGACACCAGCCTGGACAAGAGTTTCACCGAGCCGCTTACTCGAGAGCAGACTCTCCTGTAACCCCTGCTCCAATTGATCTTGTGTCACCAGTCGGGCGTCGGCCAACATGCTACCCAATTTTCTACGCCGTTTTGGTTGCTCCGGTTCTAGGCTCTCAGACATATGGAGTCCTTAATGAATTTCCGCGAAGCCTACAGGACTGGAGCAGAAATAAAAAGGGGCAATGTCCTAGATGATCAGACCGACTTTGGACTAAGGTAGAACCCTACTCCAACTCTGTCTCTACGCATTTTGGCAAATTCCATGTGTGAAGTCCTATAATAGATTGATTTTCAACATTTTTTAAAAATGCCGTATACTTGTGTCAAAGGGCTAAAGGCCTAGGTTCATGAGGGCTGATGACTCTTTTGCGTAGAGCGCTAGGTCTTCTTTTAGATTGCATTCAGAGCGCCCAAAAGATGATAATCTGAAGTCTATCTTACTGTTATAAGGCCGAGGGAAAGCATGAGTCAGTACAGCGTCCGACCTGGCCCGGAAGCATTTTTGCCGCCGGCGGCGGCTTCTATGGGAAACGTGCTGCCGGACCCCGGCCAGGCTCACATCAACGGCAGGATCGTCCCCGAAGAGGAGGCGTTTGCCCACGGTGCCCGAGTCTTTCTGTCGGCTAAAGTGCCGACCATTTTTCCCGGTCCGCTCGTCTTGTGGGCATGGAACGAAAAGGCGAAGCGAAAGGCAACGGCCATCAAGCATCTCTACGACACCATGAAAGAGTGTGCCCCGAAGGGGGCCACGCCGATGCTGATTCCCATGCCTGACTACCGGCCGAAATACCCCAAGATCAATCCGGAAGTCGAGATTAATCCAAATCACCCGAATCTGACGATTTGGCACAACAAAATCGACGCGTGCATCTTTGTCGGGGTCCATTGCCATCAAGCGAACCTGTCGCTCAAGATCATCCGGGGTGGCACGAATTGCTACACGATGGCGATGTGTGCGCAGGCCGGGCACGAAGATGCGTGCCTTTCGTTCCGTGATTTGACGGTCGAGAAGATCATGCATTTCGCAGAATGGGTAAAAAAGCTCAAAGGGTCGGTCGAGTTTAACAGCATCGCTCAATACACGAACGGGGCCAGGACGTAATCAAAGCGCTCGTGAGTCAGTCTCTTGGGGACGGCGCGAAAATAATAAGGAGGCGATCCGATGGACAGCCATTCAATCATCGGCACAAAAAATAAGAAGGGGCAGGTCTTCACGGACCCCCACCATCTCTTTTTTGAAGCGCCTCGCATTCCGTCCTTCTTCACCGGAAGCGAAGTCATCAAGGAAGCGATCAGACGCGCCAGCGTCGATCTCATGGTCGCCTATCCCATTACGCCACAGAGCGAAGCGGCGGCCTTAATCGGCGAACTCTATGCCGAGGGCTATGTCACCGATTACATGCGGGGTGAGAACGAGTTCGGGGTCATGTCCGAGTGCGCCGGCGGGTCATTCGGCGGCGCCCGCGTGTTCACCACGACGGCTGGTCCCGGGACGATGCGGGCGATGGAAAATTTCCCGATGTGGTCCGGTGCGCGGCTTCCGATCGAAATGATCGTGACCTGCCGCGGGATCAATTCGCCGTTGAGCATTCAGCCCGACACGTTGGAAATCTACTTCCTCCTGGAGACCGGCATGCTCGTGTGGCATGCCGAAACGGCCCAGGACTTCTATGATTGGATTTTGATGGGCTTCATCGTGGCCGAGCAGCCGGATGTCCATCTGCCGATCGCCATCTGTTGCGATGGCTTCTTTGTCACGCACACGAAGGACGTCGTAAATTTGACGCCGGTGGACATGTGTCTGCCTCCGTATGATCCGTACCGGTCACCAGTTCCCTGCATGGACATGGAGTGTCCACCGGTCCGGATGATGCGCGATCCCTTTGTCATGAAGAGCAACTACATCAGCTATGCCACACACGCGTCGTGGCAGCAGGAAATTCGCGCGGCCATTGAGCGGTCCCGCAAACATACGATTCCGATGATTGGCGGGCTGATCGAATCCGAAAACACGGACGCAGAGATTCTCATCGTGTCGTCTGGAACGGCCGTTTCTCAGGGCCGGGAAGCGATCCGGTTGCTTGAGGACGAGGGGCTGCGGGTCGGTCTTGTGAAAGTGAAGAGCTTGCGGCCGTGGCCCTATCATGAAATCCGGGAAGCCACCAAACACGCCAAGCACATCTTCGTGCCGGAGTTCAATGTCGCCGGCTGGATGGCGCGTGAAATCAAGGCGACGATCCCGGACAGCGACCGCGTAATTGCCGGACCGCACGTGGCGGGCGGCATGACGATGCCTCCGGAAGTGATCGTGGAGCATATCCAGCGGTCTCTCGGCAAGTCGGTGGCGACCTTGGCCGGCCGCGGGAGCTGACGGAGGATTTGAATTCTCAAATGACGACGATAGACGAGAGGAGCAACCATGAGTAAAGAGCGGATCCAAATTTGCCCGGAGTTCTTCGATATTATGCCGCCGGAATACCAAGATCTGGTGACCAACGCCACTTGGGGAAAAGAAGGCCGGGGATGGAAGGACGTCGGGGTCAACAAGGAGCTGATCGAACAACACTCCTTGTGCGCCGGTTGCCCTGAATCCATGGCGTTCCGCTACATTCTAGCTTCGCTTCCTGCACCTGAGGACACGGTCATGGTCGGATCCACCGGATGCACCAGTCTGGTCTTCCCTCATGTCGGTGTGCATAACATCCATTCACTCTTCGGGAATCAGAATGCCATCGCGTCCGGATTGAAGCGTGCGCTGATGGTTCGCTTTCCTGACCGCGTGAAGGATGTCGTCGTGCTCGCCGGCGACGGGGCGACGGTGGATATCGGCTTGGACTACACCTTGCAGTCGTGGTTCCGTCAGGAGAAATTTACGACGATCTGTTTCGACAATGAGCTCTATGCCAACACCGGGGGGCAGGAGAGCGGCCTCATGCAGAAGGGGTTCGTCGCGAAGATGGCCCCGGTGGGCAAGAAGTTCGATAAGGTACGCCTACCGGAAATCGCGAAAGAGTCAGGCTGTCACTATATCGTGAACTGCACCGTCAGCAAACCTTCGCTGGTGGAAAAGGTCGTTCGCAATGCCGTGCTGATCGCGCGGGAGATCGGCCCGACGTACCTCCAACTGTACACGCCGTGCATCCTGGAAATCGGCAAGAACAGCATGGAAGGACTTCAGGAAATGCGCGACTCCGAGAAGCCCGGCGAGCGGTTCGCCTACAAAGAGTTTATGTCGGATGAAGCCAAGGCATTCCTGGCGGATCTGGCCGAAAAAGACAAGGCCAAGAAGGCCTCGGCAAAGGAAGCGCTGGCTCAGGCCTAAGTTCATCTCTATAGAGGAGACGGCGATGATCAAGCGACGAATCAATATCCGGATGTCCGGCCTCGGCGGCCAAGGTGTCGTGACGTCGGCGCATGTCATGGCCATGGCGGCGTCAAAAGACAACCGACAGGCGATCTCCAATCCGTTCTTTGGTGCCGAAAAGCGTATGGCACCCGCGGAAGCCTACGTGCGGATCGGCGTCGAACGCATCTACGACCGCGGCGAACTCGTCTACCCGGAAGTCATCGAGGTGTTCCACCCTCAGGTGATTACGCAAGGCAAAAGCTATACGATGCCGTTCTATTCCGGCATCAAGCGGGGCGGGTTGGTCATCATCAATTCCAACATGGAATTGTTAACGGAAGAAGACAAACAGCGTCTGATTGATCTGGAAGTGGCGGTGTATTACGTGAATGCCACCGAAATGGCGCTTGAGATCGCCGGCACAGAGTTATCTACGAACATGGGGATGATCGGTTCCGTGGCCGGAATTACGAAATGCGTCTCCATGGAAGCGCTCGACCTAGCGTTGCAGGACCGCTTCGGCAAAAAGTATGTGGCCTCCGGCGGTACAGCGACTCTGGACCAGGCGATCACGAAGAAGTTCGCGAAAAAAGAGTTGCTGCTGGCGAAGAATTTGGCCGTCGTCAAAAAGGCGTATGAAGTCGGAGTGGAATGGGCGGAGAAGAATCAAGTGGAATTGACGGTCGCACGGGTTTAGAAAGGACGGCGCATGTATAACGTAGCGGTGGTGACCGACGAGAAATGTGTGGCGAAAAAAGGATGCCGTCTCTGCATCATGTACTGTCCTGAGGCGGACTGTATTCTCTTGGACGCCAAGAATATGGTGGCGAGGGTGGTGACGGACGTCTGCAAGGGTTGCGAGCTCTGCAAGGTTGTTTGCGATGCCGCGAAGCATCAAGCGGTAGAGATGCTGGCCATGGGCGCGGACGGCAAGCTGTTGCACAAAAAAGGCGAGGCGGCGGCACTGGGGCAAGCCTACGCGGGATAGTTTACTTTCTTAAGGGCAGAAGCAAAAGCCCCAGGGCGCTTATCGCCATGGGGCTTTTTGTTGGAAGGGCCCGGAGGCGCATTATGAACGACGAGATCAGACGGTCAGTGCATGAAGTTGCGGAAGCCATGACGCATGTCAACCAAGCTTTTCACGACTACGTTGAAGAATTGACGACAATGGGAAAGGATGCATCCGAGATCAAGACCGTTGCAAAGAATGCCGATACGTTGAAAGATAGCGGCCATATCTACATGTCCTGGGCGCGACATTATGCCGGTATAGGAGGCGACGAGGCCTCTACAGAGGACATCGACGAGGACGAGGGTCGGATCGCGGATTTCTAGCAGACGCTATTTGCGCTTCATTCCGTCCTATGTTATAAAAACGCTCTTTTCCCCGATATTCCCCGGTAGCTCAGTTGGTAGAGCGTTCGGCTGTTAACCGAATGGTCGCAGGTTCGAGTCCTGCCCGGGGAGCCAACCTGACTGAGTCGCCTTAAGCCCGGCAAAAACCAGATTGATGGAGTAAGATGAAGCTCGATCAGACAGGAGGCAGAGAAATGCGTTCGTCCAACCGCACGTGGCTTACTCTTGGGTTCGCCGCAGTGATTCTGACCATTTCGGGTTGCGGCTACAACACCATTCAAGGGCTCGACGAGGAAACCAATCAAGCATGGAGCGAGGTGCTCAACCAATATCAACGCCGCGCGGATCTCATCCCGAACTTGGTCAATGTGGTGAAGGGCTACGCGGCGCATGAAAAGGAGACGCTGGAAGCCGTGACTCAGGCGCGCTCTCAGGCTGCTGGGATCAAAGCGACTCCGGAATTGCTCAGGGATCCTCAGGCCTTTCGAAAATTTCAGGCGGCGCAAGGCGATCTGTCGTCCGCCCTTAGCCGTCTGATGGTGGTGGTAGAAAAGTATCCTGACCTGAAAGCCAATGAAAATTTCCGCGACCTGCAGAGCCAGCTTGAAGGAACGGAAAACAGGATTGCAGTCTCCCGCAAACGCTATATTGACAAGGTGGCCGAATATAACAAGGCCGTACGGTTCTTTCCCACAAACTTAACGGCAAAATTTCTCCTGCATGCCGAGGTGAAGCCGAACTTCACCGTAGCCGATGAACGAGCGGTCGCCAAACCGCCGGACGTCAAGTTTTAGCGCTGCCGACATCTGGATTCACGCTGTTGTCAGCTCGGCTGAGAATCCTACCCTGTCTTCTTATTTCGAGCTTGTGGTGCTTCATTGTCTGTGGGGCGGCGGCCATCGCGTTGGACGTGCCACCGCTGACGGGTCGGATCGTGGACGCGGGCCATTTGTTACCCCCGGATGTCTCTGCATCGCTGACGGCCGAACTGGAGGCGCACGAGGCACGGACGGGCAACCAGGTCGTGCTGCTGACGTTGCCCTCATTGGAGGGACAACCGCTCGAAGAGTTTTCGCACCGAGTGGCCACTACCTGGAAACTTGGGCGAAAGGGGACGGACAACGGCGTGCTCCTGTTGGTGGTACCCGGCGACCGGAAAATCCGCATCGAAGTGGGGTACGGACTTGAGGGCGTCCTGACTGATGCTGTGACGTCCCGGATCATCCGGCACGAAATCGTCCCGCGGTTCAAAGCCGGTGACTTTCCCGGCGGGATTACGGCGGGGCTTCATGCCATTCTCGGAACCATCGAGGGAAGGTACCAACCCACGGAACGGCAATCCCCGGCAGGCGCTCCAAGCTCCGACAGTCTTCCCTCCATGTTCCTGATCGCGGTGGTCGTTGGTGCCCTGGTGGGGGTCATTCTTGGGGGACACCGACTTGGCCTGGGCGTTGCCGGCGGTGGAGCGCTCTCATTTTTGATGGCCCTCTCGACGGGCTTATTGCTTGCGCTTCTTGCCAGCGTGGCCGCTGTCATCGGCATTCTGGCCCTCTCCGCGATCTTCCGCGGCCGCCATTCCCCAGGGGGAGGTTTTGCAGGAGGATGGTCGGAAGGCGGCTTCGGAGGGGGCTTCTCTGGCGGCGGCTCCTTCAGCGGGGGCGGAGGGGATTTTGGCGGTGGAGGAGCGTCAGGAGATTGGTGAGATGAAGTCATTCACCGAGGAGGACTTGAGCAGAATACGAGAGGCCGTCCAGGCCGTAGAACGGCGGACACGCGGCGAGATCGTGCCGATGGTGGTCCCCTCATCGGGCCTGTATCGAGACGCCGGACATCTCGCAGGCCTCCTGACCGGCCTTTTAGTTCTCGTACTGGCACTGACGGTCGACACGATGTGGCCTGGATGGGGACGCTGGATGAGTGAACCGTATCATTTCGGACTGGTGATTCTTGGCGCGATTGTCGGGTACGTCGCGGGTCACCAGGCAGGCTCAACGCCCGTCGGCATCCGATTGTTCACGTCCAAACCGCGCATGAGCATGAAGGTCCGGCATCGGGCAGAACGAGCGTTCCACCAACACGGTCTGCATAAGACGAGGGACGGGACAGGGGTTCTCATCATGATCTCCCTACTGGAGCGGCAGGTCCAGGTCCTGGCCGACCGGGCGATCAACGAAGTGGTGCCTAGAGGTACGTGGGAGCATATCGTGCAAGTTGTGGTCCGAGGTATCAAGGACGATCGTCCTGTCGACGGATTGTGCCGGGCGATTGCTGAATGTGGAGAAATATTGGCGCGCCATTTCCCGGTCTCTGGCAGCAACCCGGATGAACTTCAGGATGATCTGATTCAGGAGAGGTGAGCCGACATTAACGCAACAATAGGAGGATCACCAATCCCAACGCAATGCGGTAGTAGGCGAACGGCTTGAACGTGTGCTTTTTGATGAACGAGAGAAATCCTGCGATGACGAGAAGGCCCGTGAGAAACGCCACGGTGAGACCAACGGGCAGGAGCAACGGATCCCCTTGCAGGAGGAGTTCTCTCGATTTGAGAATTTTATAGCCTGTTGCGGCAAGCATGGTCGGAAGAGCCAGAAAAAAGGAGAACTCTGTTGCGGTGCTTCGGTCCATGCCGGACAACAAGCCGCCCATGATGGTGGCTCCGGACCGCGAGACCCCCGGAAACAGGGAAAAGCACTGCGCGATGCCGACCCACCAGGCTTGTCTCAGCTCGACTCGTTCCAAGCCATGTGTTCCGCGGTCTGTGAGCGTATGTTCGATGATGAGAATGATGACACCGCCCACCACGAGCGCGCCGGCGACTGTGATCGGTCCGAAGAGATGCAGTTCGATCCAATGGTGCACGGCCAAGCCCAGCGCCGCGGCGGGAAGAAAGGCCATCGCGATGCCCAGCACGAGCCGCCGACTGGCCGGATCTGTCGGCAGTCGTTGCAGCAAATCCCATAAACGCTGCCGGAAATAGACGACGACCGACAGAATGGAACCGAGTTGAATGGCAATCTCAAAGCTTGTCGCCAGCTCGCCGCTAAAGCCCATGGCGTGGCCGGCGAGTATGAGATGGCCCGTGGAGGAAACGGGAAGGAATTCGGTCAATCCTTCAACGATGCCGAGGATGATGACTGTCCAAAGAGTCATAAGGGCCGCATCATTCGGGAATGCGGGCGGGATTGTCAAGGGGACCTAAAGTCTTTCAGATATTGACAAAATCAGTGTTTTCGACTACACCATGAAACGCCGGTGTTCACGCGGGTACGGCAGTAGAAACGGGAGGTGTGAATGAACCGAATCGCGACAGGATTGGCGATAGTAGCCTTGATTGCTTTCCAGGGTTGCGTCGTGAGCCAGAGCACCCATGAGCAAACACTCCAGGACCTTCAGGCCACCAAGAGCGATCTTGATCGGACCCGGGTCCAAAATGAAGCGCTCAACAAACAACTGAAAGTCGTGCAGGAATCGAAAGTCAAGCTAAAAGAAGATTTGGACAAGGCAACGACTGAAGTCGCCGGGAAGGATGCAGCGGTTGCCAAAGAGCGGCAAGCCGCGGAGACCAAGGTCAAGGACCTCGAGCGCCAGGTGAAGGAGCTGGCGGCGGCAAAGAAAACATTGGCCCAGGAGCTGGAGGTGCAAAAACAGCGGGGCGAAGATCGGCTCAAGATTTTGAAGCGCCAGCAAAAAGAACTGAAGGAGCGCGAGCAGGCCGAACTGTTGACCCCTCCCGTCCTCCCCAAGCCCGCGCCGCCTGCCACAAATGCGCCTACGCCGCCTGTGCCCAACCCTCAAGAGAAGCCGGGGACTGCGAATCCAGCGCCTGTCTCGCCACCCTCTTCTGCGAGCGCCAAGCCGCCGGTGGCAGAACCTGTCCGGCCACCGGAACTAGGTCCACTCGTCGATGTGAATAAGTCCTCAGAGACGGACTTGATCTTACTCGGCTTGGGCAAAGAGGATGCTCAAAAACTGATCAAGAACCGGCCCTATAAAACGAAAGACGAATTGGTCACCAAGGCCGGCATTTCCAGGGACGTTGTGGACAGGTTTAAGGATAAGCTGATCGTCGGGCAATAACCTCTCTCCGGCTTCATAGGGCCATGCCTTCTTCTATGGCATGGCCTTTTTGTTTGCGTTTGACAGACTTTCCACCGTCCCTTAGACTGAACAGGCATTCTAATTCACGAATAGGCATTCAGATTGTGGGGTGAGGGCATGACTGTCAAGCTTTCGAGGAAGGCGCGCGAGGGATTGGTTCGCCGCCGGGAGCTCCTGGCTGCCGCCGAGGCGGTGTTTTCGAAGAACGGTTTCTTCAAAACGACGATGGCCGATATTGCGGAAGAGGCGGAGTTCGCGATCGGGACGCTCTATCAAATCTTCAAGAGCAAGGAGGAGATCTACCTCTCGTTGGTCGACGGGAAAGTGACGGCGTACCTCACCGAGGTGGAGGAGCAGACGCGTGCGGCCGTCGGCGGGCCGGCAAAGATCGAAGCCTTGATCCGAACGAAGCTGAATTTTTTCGAACACAATAGGAATTTTTTCCGCATCTACGTCGCCGAATGGAGTGGGTTTGAATGGACGGCAAAAAGCGCGTTCGGGGAACGTATCTGGAAGAAGCTCCTCTCGCATCTCGATTTGATCGCGGGCATCGTCGACGAGGGCGTGAAGACTGGGGAGTTCAAACGGCTGGCGTCTCAAGAAGCAGCGTTTGCGTTGAACGGCATGATGAATGCCACGATCTTTCACTGGATCCTGGGGAACCAGCCGCCCGGGTCATTGGTCGCGAAGACGGCCTTGCTCAAGGATTTGTTTTTAACCGGTATTCATCAGGCGTGAAAGGTTTACAGTCACAGGAGGGCATGATGCACGTAAAAATCATCCTGGGTACAGTTGCGGCATCGCTCGGCGGGATCGCCCTATGCTTTGCGACGGCTTTTTCGGCTGACGAGTTGCCCGGTGCGATTCCGGACGTGCTGACCTTGGAAAAAGCCATCCAGATCGCTCGCGCGAATAATCCGAATCTGCGGGTGGCCTCCGGGAATCAAGGTGTCACAGAGGCGCGGGTCGGAGAAGCGCGTTCGGGTTATTACCCTCAGGTCCAGGGACGCCTCGCATATCAACGCGCGACCGCCAACATTGCGACGTCGTTCGGTGGCGGGCCGGTCACCAGGAATACGCGCGGGGATACGTTCGGCACCTACCTGAACAATGCCACCCTGAATCAGACAATTTTCGACTTCGGGAAAATTCGGTCCCAAGTCCAGACGGCAGAGTTCAACCTGCAATCCGCCCGGTCCGATGCCGAAACGGCGCTGCAGACGGTCGTGGTGAACGTGCAGCAGGCCTATTACGGGCAACAGCAGGCTCAGCGCTTGTTGGTGGTGAACCAGGAGGCGATCGCGCAATTCCAGAAGCATCTGGATCTGGCCAAGGGGCGGTTCAAAGTCGGCGTTGCGCCGAAAGTCGACGTCACGACCGCAGAGGTCGACCTCTCGAATGCCCAACTCAATTTGATCACCGCCAAAAATAACTTATCGCTCGCTCGCGTGACGCTGAACAACGCCATGGGCATCATGACCAGCCGGCCCTATCAGGTTGAGGAGCCGCAAGCGTTGGAAGAAGTTCCTATTTCACTGGAAGAATCGATTGACCGTGCCATGCGCCTGCGCCCGGAGCTGATCTCCCAGCGGGCGCTCGAGCAGGCCGCAGAATCGGCCATCAAGACCGCCCAAGCAGACTTCCTGCCGAATGTGACCGGCTCGGCCGGGTACTCCTACAATGGACAGGAGTTTCCACTGGTGTGGAATTGGAACGTTCTGGGTGCCATCAATGTTCCTATCTTCAACGGATTTCTCACGAAACAGCAGGTGGCCGAAGCCCGGGCCAATCTGCTCGCGACGAAAGCGAACGGCGATGTTCTTCGGAACACGGTGGTCTCCGACGTCAGCCAAGCGTACCTCAATTTAGTGTCTACCAAAGAGCGCTTGCAAGTGACGGCCATCACCGTCGTCCAGGCGAAGGAACGCCTGGCGTTGGCTGAGGGACGATACCGTGCCGGGCTCGGCACGGCGGTTGAAGTCACGGACGCGGAGGTGGCACTGGTCAATGCACAGACAAACGATGTCGTCGCCATGTCCACCTACCAGGCGGCCAAGGCCCAACTGGAACGGGCCATGGGAGTGTCGATTCCCATGCAGGGAGGTTCATGAACAGAGGCAAATGGATCGCCGGGGCGACGCTCCTGGCCGTTATTCTCGGGGCCGGAGGGGTCTGGTATTGGTATGGCAACCAGAAACCGCCGCTTAAGTACAAGACGGCGAAAGTTGAGCGCGGGACGGTGGCCCAAGTCGTCACGGCGACGGGCACTATCAATCCCGTTCAGACGGTGCAGGTGGGCAGTCAGGTCTCCGGCATCATCAGGCACCTGTATGCTGATTTCAATTCTGAGGTGAAGGCCGGGCAACTTGTCGCGGTGATCGATCCGGCGCCTTTTCAGATCAAGGTGATGGAGATGGAAGCCAATGTGGCCAATAGCAAAGGCAGTCTCGCGAAGGCCCGGGCGGACCTGTCTCAGCGAAAGCTGGACCTTGATCGCGCAAAAGCGCTCTACGAGCAAAATCTGATTGCCAAGGCCGACTCGGACAACGCCCGCACGGCCTATAGCACGGCGGAGGCCGGGCTGCAGGTGGCCGAGGCGCAGGTCCACCAGGCGGAGGCGCTATTGAGAAGAGCCAAGCTGGACCTGAAGTATACGGAGATCTTCTCGCCCGTGAACGGCATTGTGATTTCACGCAACGTCGATGTCGGGCAGACGGTCGCGGCCAGTTTTCAGACGCCCGTGTTGTTTCTTGTCGCGAAGGATCTGACGAAAATGCAGGTGGACACGAATGTCAGTGAGTCCGACGTCGGCGGTATCGTGGAAGGGAAAGAGGCGTTCTTCATGGTGGATGCCTATCCCAAGCAGCCATTCAAGGGGAAGGTGATTCAAGTGAGGAACGCCCCCATCAATGTGCAGAATGTCGTGACCTATGACATCGTCGTTGAGGTGAACAATCCCGACCTTCACCTGAAGCCCGGCATGACGGCCAATGTGACCATCGTAGTGGAGCGGCGTGAGGATGTGCTGAAACTCCCGAACGCCGCGTTGCGGTTCAAGCCGACGGTGAAGGCGGACCACGCGAAAGGGCCGGAACTTTCGGCCGCAGAACAGCCTCAGCGAGGAGGAAAGTCGAGTGTTCTCAGTGGCCGAAGCGGCCGGGAGGGGAAGACCGTCGTGCCGACTGTCTGGCTTCCGGCACAGGAAAGCGAACCGATCCCCGTCGAGGTCAAGACCGGCCTGTCGGACGGATTATTCACGGAACTGATCGACGGTCCGATCAAAGAAGGCGACGAAGTCATTGTCGGGGTCGAAATGTCCAGAGGCGAGCGCCCTGGAGCGGCCTTGCCCCCGGGCTTCGGAAGCCAGCCATCGCAGCGGCCGAGGGGCCTGTGAGCCTGATCGTCTGTCGCGATCTAGTCAAGACGTACAGCATGGGCGAAACCGACGTCCATGCGCTGCGTGGCGTATCGCTGACCATCACGGCCGGCGAGTGTGTTGCCATCATGGGCGCGTCCGGGTCGGGCAAGTCCACCGTGATGAATATCCTGGGGTGCCTTGATGTGCCGACCAGCGGGACGTATGAGCTCGATGGCGTGGACGTCTCGACGCTCGGCGCCAACCGCTTGGCGGACATCCGGAACCGCAAGATTGGGTTTGTCTTTCAGAATTTCAACCTCATTCCGCGAACGACCGCGCGGGAAAACGTGCAGTTGCCGCTGTTCTATCGGGGTATTCCTTCGCGCGAGCAGCAGGCGCTGGCGTTGCGGGCGCTTGAGCGTGTAGGGCTTGCCGGCAGGGAACGCCATCATCCATCGCAGCTTTCCGGCGGACAGCAGCAGCGTGTGGCGATTGCCCGCGCGCTGGTGACCAATCCCATCCTGATCCTCGCGGACGAGCCGACCGGGAATCTGGACAGCCAGGCCTCGAGGGAGATCATGGACATGCTGACTCGTTTGAACACCCAGGAAAAGATGACGATCGTCCTGGTGACGCATGAGCCGGAGATCGCGCAATATGCCCATCGAGTGATTGCGATGAAAGACGGCATCATCCTGTCAGATCGGCCGGTGGCCGAGTCCCAGGCTTCTCCCGTTGTCATGGAGCAAGCGGGGGGATGAATCTTCTCGCGATGACGGTCCTCGTCGCCTTCAGGATTCTCTCGCGACACCGATTGCGATCGGCCCTCACCATGTTGGGCATCATCATCGGCGTGGGAGCGGTGATCGCGATGGTATCCATCGGGCAAGGCGCGAAGGCGGCGGTTCAAGCGCAGATCGCCACTTACGGGACGAACGTGATTACGGTCTATCCAGGTTCGATCAATGTCAGCGGTGTGCGCACGGGGCTCGGCGGCGCCGTGACGCTCACATCGGCTGACATTGAGGAATTGGGCAAACTTCCGCATGTCACGGATGTCGGCTGGAGCCGCCGCGAAGCGGTCCAGATCGTCCACGAAAATCGCAATTGGTTCACGTCGGTCAACGGGGTCGTGCTTGGATATCTCACAATCCGCAACTGGTCCCTCGATGCCGGCGATCTCTTCATCCAGACCGATATTGACGCCGCCTCGAAGGTCATCCTGCTCGGCAAGACAGTGGTTGACAATCTGTTTCTTCCGGGGGAAGACGCCATCGGCGCGACCGTCAGACTCAAAAATATTCCGTTCAGGGTGGTCGGCACACTGGCGGCGAAGGGGTTTGATTCGCGCGGCACCGACCAAGACGATGTCGTCTTTATTCCATTCTCCACCGCCGAGCGAAAGGTGATGGGAACGAAGTTCATCGGGTCCATTGGCGCAGGGTTTCTTTCGGCCGAAGCGCCGGAATATATGGATCAGGTCGCCGCTGATGTGAAGCGGGTCCTACGGCAACGCCACAAGATTCGCGGCGACCAGGACGATGACTTCACGGTGCGCAACCAGCTCGACACGGTCAAGCTTCAGGAGGGAACCAGCGAATCCATGACACTCATGCTCCTTGCCGTGGCGTCCATCTCGCTGCTCGTGGGAGGGATCGGGATCATGAACATTCTGCTCGTGTCTGTGACGGAGCGGACACGGGAAATCGGCATTCGCATGGCGGTGGGCGCCAAGCGCAGGCATATCCTCCTGCAATTCCTTGTGGAGGCCGTCGTAATCAGCGCATTCGGGGGTCTGATCGGCGTGGTGATAGGCGTGGCTGGGGCCAAGGTCGCCAGCAACTTTGCGGGCTGGCCCACCATCATCTCCAGCCACAGCATGTTCATCGCGTTTGGCTTTTCGGCGCTCGTCGGGGTCTTCTTCGGTCTTTATCCCGCCAACAAGGCCTCCCGACTCAATCCCATCGACGCCTTGCGTTACGAGTAATCCAGCAATTGCCGATGTCGTGTCTCGATCACAGTGCCCTATCGCCGGTCTCGCCTGTGCGGATCCGAACGACTTGGTCGAGCGTCGAGACGAAAATTTTCCCGTCTCCGATGCTTCCGGTCTTGGCCGCGCCGATAATGGCTTCCAGCACCTTGTCAAGCAGGGCATCCACTACCACCACTTCCACCTTCACCTTTGGGACAAAGGCCACCTCATATTCTGCGCCGCGGTAGGCTTCCTTCTGGCCTTTCTGTCTTCCGAACCCACGGACTTCCAACACCGTCATGCCGATGACGCCGATATCCGTGAGGGCATCATTCACAGAGTCTAATTTGAACGGCTTGATGATGGCCTCAATTTTCTTCATCGTGTGCCTCCTCAGAAGAGCTACTTCAGCAGACTAGTTAGTTTTTAGAATAGGCTCGCTCTTCATGCTGGCTTAAATCCAAGCCCATCTGCTCTTCTTCGCGCGTCACACGCAAGCCCATCATCACGTCGATTACTTTCAGGATCACCATGGTGCCGACGAAGGCAAACACCCATGAGGTAAGCACCGCGACGGCTTGAATCCCAAGCTGGCCAGGGTTCCCGAAGAAGAGCCCATCGGCCCCTCCGGGATTAATGGCTTTGGAGGCAAACAAGCCGGT
>Ga0066709_100000579_pt1 | contig 20499 bp, 24 predicted proteins | sample GraSoiAngelo_158_FD_79665 | JGI IMG/M metagenome (GOLD analysis project Ga0066709, IMG submission 79665) | Grasslands soil microbial communities from the Angelo Coastal Reserve, California, USA - 14_1009_16_30cm | ecosystem: Environmental > Terrestrial > Soil > Grasslands | place: USA...
ACCGATTTCCTGAGCTTCGAGCGCAAGGGCGTGATCTTCCTTCCCGATCACAAGGACGTCGTGATCTTTCCCGAGAGGGTCGGAGGCCGTTATGTCGCGCTCACGCGACCGATGCCGCAGTCCTTCAGTCGGATCTTCGGCATCTGGATCGCCTTCAGTGAGGACCTGCTGTCATGGGGTGGCCACGAGAGGCTGTGCCTGCCGCGCCCGGACTACTGGGACGAGCTGCGCACCGGCGGCTCGGCCGTGCCGTTCCGGGTCGACGACGGTTGGCTCGAGCTGTACCACGGCGTGGACCGCGATTCGCGCTACGCGATGGGCGCGCTGCTCCTCGACGCCGACGATCCGCGCAAGATCCTCGCGCGCTCCGCGCAACCGATCCTCGAGCCGCTCGAGCCATTCGAGCGGACGGGCCTGTTCAACGAGACGATCTTCTCCTGCGGGCACGTCGTGCTCGGGGACGGCCGCATCCGCTTGTACTACGGCGCCGCTGACTCGGTCGTCGCGGCTGCGGACTTCGACGTGCGCGACATCGTGAACAGCCTCGAGCCCTGGCGCGGCGCCGGACAGCTCGTGCGGGTGTAGTCGTGCTGCGCCAGCTTGCTCGACTCACCATCCCGGTCGAGTCCGCGGGAGAGCGCGCCTGCGCGATCGCGGTCTACGCCGACGCGGCCGATCGCACGTTTCCCGCGGCGGAGCGCGGATTCGAAGGCGTGGCCTGCGTCGACGACGCGGCGCGCGCGCTCATTCTCCTCAGCGACGTCTGGTCGGCGACCGGCGTGCCTCGCGTGCGCGAGTGGGCCCTCGGGCTGCTCGACTTTCTCTTGTACATGCAGCTGGACGACGGTCGCTTCGTGAACTTCGTTTCGGATCGGTCCGGTCAGCGCAACGAAACCGGCGTCACGTCCTTGCCGGGTGGCGGGTTCTGGCACGCGCGAGGCGTACGGGCGCTGGCTCGCGCTGTGGTGACATTCAGAGAAGATCGCGCGCGCCTCGGCCTCGAGCGGGGACTCGCTCACATTCGTGCCGCGCGTGACGTGCCGGCCGATGTGCGCTCGATCCACGTCCTTATGGCGATCGAGCTCGCGCGCGCGGGTGAATTCCCTGAGCTTCGCGCGGAGCTCGAGACCTGGTGCGACGAGATCGCGGCGTGTCGACATGGCGGCGTGCTCTTCGACAACCCCGATCAGTCCGCGCCACACCTGTGGGGTCATCAACAGGAGGGCGTCCTGGCCGAGGCCGGAGCCTTCCTCGCCCGTGACGATCTCACCGCCGTCGCGCGGCAGAGCGCGCTCGCTTACCTCGCGCCGCTGATCGACGCCGGCTTCGACGAACCGACCGTACAGCCATATGGCGTTGCGTCAGCGGTGTATTCCATGGAGCGACTGCGCGCGCTGACGAACGAACCTCGGTTCGACGAGCTCTGGCGTATGGCGCGGGGCTGGTTCGACGGTCGCAACTCGGCGCGACGCGCGTTATATGACCGTCAGGAAGGGCGCGTCTACGACGGCATCGACGAGGGCGTAATGAACGTCCACTCCGGAGCGGAGTCGAACGTGGTCGGGGCGCAGGCCCTGCTCGATCAGGTCATCCGCACCGCGCCGCTGCTCGCGCCGCTGATCGAGACCTGCTTCGCGCCTGAGGTGCGAGAGCGTCTCGGCACGATGGCCGCGGCGCATTCCAGCTAGGCGATCTCGATTCGCACGGGCCGCACGGCGTTATTCGCGTATCCGAGGTCGTTCCGCACTTCCTCAAGCGGCTCTTGGGCGCCGTCCGTCGTGGCCGCGCGCGCCATGAGGACCAGATCGCCGCTCGCACTGGGCGCGACGGCGGCGTGCCACTGCCGCCAGGCGTAGCGCGACAGCGCGTCATCGAGCGTCGCGTCCCGCCAGCTCCGGCCGCCGTCCGCGGAAACGGCGACGCGAGCGAGATCGCCGCGGCCGCTCCACGCGTAGCCACGCGCGACAAACGGACGCGCCGGTAGTCGCTCGCCGTCGCGCGGCCACGCGATCAGGGCGCGTGGGGCGATCTCGCGCAGCGGGCGGTCGCCAACGACGTAGCGCCGTGACTGGAAGAAACCCTCGAACCTCCGCTCGGCCAGACGCAGCCGAGCGAGCCATTTCACCGACGCCATACCGTACCAACCCGGCACCAGCAGGCGCAGCGGCGCTCCATGCTCGCGCGGAAGGTCCACGCCGTTCATCGCGTACGCGAGCAACACGTCGTCTCGCATCGCGTCGGCCAGTGGCAGCGATCGTTCGTACGCGATGCGCGCCTTCGCGTCCGCGGATGGGCCCGCGTCTGCGCCAACGCAGACCAACTCGACCGCGTTCGCGAGCGGTCCCGCCATCTCGAGGACCGTACGGAGTGACGCGCCGGTCCATTCCGCCGTGCCCACGGCGCCGGTGCGCCACTGCTCCCCTGCGGCCGGAGGGTCGAGGAAGGCCCGCCCGTTCCCGGCGCACTCGAGCGTCACGACGAGCGACCTCCGCGGCAGCGATCGGACGTCGTCCAGATCCAGCTGTAGTGGCGTGCGCACCGCTCCCTCGATCGCGAGACGTTCGGGGGCTGCGGGTATCGCGAAATGATCGCGGACGTAGTGCCGCGACGCGGGCGTGATGACGCCGATCTGTCGTTCGAGCGGCGTTTCCGCGTTGAGCGGATCGCGGCTCAGATAGACCAGCTCGTCCGCGTTCATGCGGCCAGTCTCGGTCATCGCTCGGGACTAGGATTTCCGATGATGCCGCGGCGGGTGGTGAACCTCGCGCTCCTCGTCGTCGTTCCGAGCCTCGTCGCGACGGGCCTGCTGGCGTGGATCGCCTCCCGACCGATCGCGGATGCGCTCGTCGTGCTGCACCGGATCGCCGGCGTCGCGCTGGTGCTGGCACTCGCGTGGAAGTACGGCATCGCGCGGCGCTCGGTCCGTCGCCGCACGCGCGCCGGCGTCGATCTGACACTGGCGGTCGGCGCGCTCGCGTCGCTCGCGCTTCTCGTGGTGCTGGGACTCGGTCTCGCGTGGTCGATCGGCATCGTTTCCTTCGACCGGCCGCTGGACTACTCGCTCCTCAATGTGCACGTGTTCGTCGGCGTCGCGCTCGTTCCGCTGATGGTCGCCCACGCCGCGGGGCGGTGGGAGTCGCGGCCGGCCCTGGCGGATCTCGGCCGTCGTCGCGTCGTCGTGCGCGCCCTGGCGGTCGGCGTCGGCGCGGTCGTCGCAACGGCCGCGCTCGATCGCGTCGGCCTCGCACGTCGCGCGACGGGATCGCGCGCCGCGGCGGCCCTCAGCGCAAACGACTTTCCGCTGACGATCTGGGCGTTCGACGCGGTGCCGACGATCGACCTTGCCACCTGGCGCCTGCGGGTCGATGGAAGCGTCGCGTCGCCGGGTTCAATTGACTATGGCGAGTTGCTCGCTCTTCCGTCGACCGAGCGCGATGCGGTGCTCGACTGTACGGGCGGCTGGTGGACCGAGCAGCGCTGGCGAGGTGTCACGCTCGCGCATCTGCTCGATCGGCATGCTGTGCGCGCGTCAGCCCAGCGAATCGACATCGTGTCGCTGACCGGGCACGCTTGGTCGTTCCCGATCACGGAAGCTGACCGCCTTCTGATCGCGACCCACGTCGGCGGCGAAACCCTCGGCGCGGGACACGGGTATCCCGCGCGTCTTGTTGCACCCGACCATCGCGGATTCCAGTGGATCAAGTGGGTCAGCCGCGTGCGTGTCGCGTAGCCTATGACGATGCGCCGTCTGTTCATGGTCGCCGTCGCCGGTCTCGCCGTCGTCGCGGCGGCCGTAATCGCGTGCGGCGTCGTGGCTCCGGGTAGCGTGCCCTTCGCCCCTGGCGTCGCCGGCGGGATCGCGGTGAGGCCCGGAGCGCCACTGCCAATGTTGCAGGACATCGATCCCGAGGATCTCGATCCCGCCCGCGACATCCCCGGGGTCCCGCCCGTCGCTCTGGCGCCGCCCGGTGGCGCGATCGTCCAGTCGAATGGGATCCGCATACCAAAGCCCGCGATGCCGACGGGTCCACGGCGCATCGGCATCCAGGTCGGACACTGGATGACCGATCAGGTGCCGGCCGAGCTCGGAAAGCGCATCACGTTCCAGACCGGAGCGAGCTGGGACGGCGTCGATGAAGTGGACGTGAACATGGACGTCGCCGAGCGGGTCAAAGCGCAGCTCACCGCGCGCGGCTACATCGTCGATATCCTTCCAACCACGGTGCCGGTGGGGTACATCGCCGATGTGTTCGTCGCGCTACACGCGGACAGCGACGGTACTGGTGAGAAAAGCGGCTTCAAAATCGCGCACGGATCTCGTCGCGGCCCCTACGAAGACAAGCTTGTCAGCCTCTTACGCGACGAGTACGGCAAAGCGACTGGTCTTGACTGGGATGCCCTTGGGATAAGTCGCAACATGCTCGCGTACTTTGCTTTCAATTGGGGCCGTTATCAGCATGCCGCCGCGCCGCATACCCCGGCGGCGATCCTGGAGATGGGCTTCCTCTCAAACGACTACGACCGCGAGCTCATGGTCGACAAGGCGGACGGCGTCGCGACGGCGATCGTCAACGGGATCCAACGGTTCCTCGACGAGGTGCCGCGTTCGAAGATCTTCGGAGAGGACCTCGTCGTCCCGCAACAGCGCGGCTTCCCGAGTCCGTCGCCCCGCACCTGACGATCGCCGCGTTCGATCGGACACGCAGCAGTGGCCACGGCGTCCCATAGGCAGGAGCGCTGCCAGCGTGTACGATCCAGCCGCGCCCATCGGGCGACGAAAGTTCAAGGAGGCCGGACATGAGTGTTTGCACCGCACGCGACCGCAGCGCCGGCCTCCCTGCCGTGGTGTCCGCGGCCTAAGGCCGCCGCAGCACGCCGCGCGCGGTGCTCTATCGCTCATGCCCTCCTCCTCGGAGGACGCATGCCCTCACGCGACCTGTTTCCCAGCGACTGGCTCGTCACCGGCGCGTACCGGGATACGCGCCTGGGCGTCATCAAGACCGGCAAGGAGAGCGAGGTCCATCTCGTCGCCCGTACGGGGAGCGACCGGACGACGCTGCTCGCCGAAAAACGCTTCAAGGCGCGCGATCGCCGATCGTTCCAGAACAACTACACGTATCGCGGCGTGTGGGGTGAAGGAACGTTCCGCGAGAGTCGCGCGATGAAGAAGAACACGCGCTTCGGCCACGAGGTGGCGCACGGGCGATGGATCGGGCACGAGTGGGACAGTCTCGTGCTGTTCCATAACGCCGGCATCACCGTCCCGCCGCCGGTCGAGCGACTGGACGACGGCTACCTCATGGCGTTCGTCGGCGATGGCGAGCGCGCGGCACCGCGTCTCTCGGAGATCGACCTCTCGCCAGCGGTCGCGCGTCGAGTCTGGGACGAGCTGCTCGACGAGGTCTCACTTCTCGTCTCGGTCGACCGCGTGCACGGCGATCTCTCCGCGTTCAACGTGCTGTGGTGGCGCGAGCGTGCGGTGCTGATCGACTTCTCGCAGACGGTCGAGATCGTCACGCATCCCGCCGCTCACGATCTCCTGACGCGCGACATCGCCGCGCTCGCGCGCTACTTCGTGCGACGGGGCGTCGAGGTCGACATCGATCGGATCCTGGAGCGGATCGGCGCGGACGTCCATCGCTTCACGCGACAGCTGGGCGACGTCCACGTTGCCGGCAGAAGAGCGCCGGAGCGCTGGCGCGACTAAAGTGAGCGCCCATGCCAGCGAAGAGGACGACGGCCAAGAAGACCACCGCCAAGACCACGCGGAAGACGACCCGCAAGCGCAGGGGTCCGGCGGAGGCGCGCGGGCCGGAGCCGCAGCAGAGCGCGATCGCGTCCGACGACGCTGAGATCGGCGAGCTCGTCGCGCACATCCGTTCCTCGCGCGGCGCGGTGATCGGCGCCTACCGCGACCCGTACGGCGGCACACCGCTGGTGTTCGCATCCGTGCCCGTCGGCGCCGTCGAGGCGACGTCATTCCAGCGCGACCTCTCGCGCACCCATGCGGACCGGCTCGCGACGGCGATCGGAGACACCGGCGCATTCCTCGATCCGGTCATCGCGATCCCATCGAAGGACGGATTCCTCTCACCGAACGGGCGGCACCGCATCGCGGCGGCGCGCCAGCTCGGTCAGCGCTCGATCACGGTGCTCGCGACCGCGGACCCCGCGCTCGCCTACCGGATCCTCGCGCTGAACACCGAGAAGGCCCACAACCTGCGCGATCGGAGTCTCGAGGTCATCCGCATGGCACGCTCCCTCGCGAAGGAGCAGCCGCGCTCGAAAGAGAAGGATCACGCGACGTCCTTCGAATCGCCGGCGTTCCTCACGCTTGGTTGCGCGTACGAGAAACGCGATCGCTTCTCCGGTTCGTCGTACAACTCGATGCTGCGTCGGGTCGAGCTATTCCTCGATCAGACGCTGCCCGCCGCGCTGCGGCAGCGGGAGCAGTGGGCGGTCCGCCTGCTCGATATCGACGACCGTGTGAGCGCGCACGTGAAGGCGCTGCAGGAGATGGGGATGAAGAGCCCGTATCTGCGCGCAGTCGTCGTCGCACGGTGCAATCCCGTTCGCTGGATCCCATCGAAGAAGGGTGCCGGGCCGCCCATGTCGGTGGCCGAGGCGCTCACGCGCATGACGAAGAACGTGCGTGCCTTCGAGCCGAAGAAGGTGCGACCGCAGGATCTGGCGTTCGCCGCGGCCGTCGGTGGCTCGGAAGAAGGTCCATAGCACGCCGCAGTAGCCCTAGTTCGCTCGCCCTCCTGATCCGCGAAAGCGCTCCACCGCCGTCAGCAGCTCATCGAGGCCGAACGGCTTCGCAAGATAGCCTTCGGCGCCCACCTCATCGGCCCAGCGCTGTGCGCTCTCGGCCGCCGTCATGACGACGATCGGCACGGTGATGCCCTTGCCACGAAGCGCGCGCGCGACGGCCCAGCCGTCCATCACCGGCATGCGCATGTCGAGCAGGATGAGGAGCGGCAGCTTCCGCGCGACGGCGTCGAGCGCTTCCTGGCCGCTCGACGCGCTCACGACGTCGTAGCCCTCGCCCGACAGAATCGAGCTCACCGTGTCGAGGATCGAGGTGTCGTCGTCCACCACGAGCACCATGCCGCGCTGTTCCTCTCCTCGCGCGACCGAACTCGCCGCGCCGGACGACGACGGCGGCATTCCGTCGCGCGGGGGACCTCCTGCCCACACGTCCCTCACCTAATTGAGCCTCCTTCCATCCGCGATCGGCAATTCGACGTGGAACGTCGAACCCTTGCCGACCTCGCTTTCCACCCAGATGCGACCACCATGCTCCTCGACGATCCCGCGGCAGATGAACAGTCCGAGACCCATGCCGTGAAAACGCCGATCGTCGACGTTCGATGCGCGCGAGAAGCGCTCGAAGATCCGCGGTAGATCGGCCGCCGGGATCCCGATGCCGGAGTCCGTGACGGCCACGCGCGCCTTTCCATCTTCCTGCCAGACCTTGATCGTTATGGGCGTCTGCTCGGGGCTGTACTTCTTCGCATTTTCGAGAAGGTTCTGCAGCAACTGTTCGATGCGACGGCGATCGTACACGCCGACGACCGGTGCGCTCGCCTCGACCTGACAGAGGGTCAGGTCGCTTGTGTCGTGACTGCAGATCTCCTGTGCGAGGGTTGCAATGTCCACCGGCTCTCGCTCGCCAACGAGCCGGCCTTGCTCGAGCCGCGTCGCATCGAGCAGGTCCCCGACCAGCCCAGCGAGGCGCTTGCTCTCTCGCACGACGCGCTTGATGCCGGCGAGGTCGGCCGGTGCGCTTGGGTCGCGTGTCGCACGCCGCTCGAGGAACTCGGCCTGCGCGACGACCGTGGTGAGCGGCGTCTTGAGATCGTGCGCGGCCGCCGAGAGGAAGTCCTCTTTGAGACGTGTGGCCTCCTCGCGCGCTCTGACGCGGGCGGCGTGGTCGATCAGCGCTCGGCTCTCCAGGATGACCGCGGCCTGATCGGCAATGAGGCTCGCCAGCTCGATGTCGCTGATCGCGAAGATCGGCGGACGCACCGCGGTGAGGGTCAGCACGCCGAGACGGCGCTCGCCGGCGGTGATCGGTGCCGCGAGCACGGCGCCGACATTGCGCGCGCGGTAATTCGTGGCGCCATCGGGATTGTCGCGGACCGGGTTCGTGCTGAAGATCGGGCGCTGCAGCTCGAACGCACGGCCCGCGAAGTGCTTGCCAGGTTCGACATCGACGGTCGTGCCGTCGTCCTCCCAGAAACGCAGGTTCGAGGTCTCGTCGTGCCACAGTCCGATCCGCGCTTCGGTACCGGTGCTGTTGGCCGCGCCGCGCTCCAGCTCGCGCACGATGTCTAGGGTCGCGGGTAGTCGTGGCAGGCTCGCCGCGCGCGCGAGGAAGGCGCGCAGCTCCGGCTCCTGCCAGGCCCTACGGAGGATGGCCGGCGGCGCGAAGCCGAGGTAGTACGCGACGCCGGAGCCGAGGCCGAGCAATTGCCCGAGCGCCTGCAGCACCGCCCGATCGTCGGGCCCCGCGAGCGGGGTCAGCCCGGTGATGAGGATGTCGGTGCCTAGCAGGATCGAGCCAAGCGAGATCGCCTCCATGCGGCGGCGCGTGACCCCGCGCGAGCGCCGCGCCGACCGGATGAAGGCGAGGGCGCAGTAGAGCGAGACCACGAAGAAGTACAGGACCACGTAGAGGATCACCGGTGTCGGCGGCGTCGGCGCAGTCGCGTACGTCGCGACGATCCCGGCCGCGAGGCCGAGCTCGGCCGCGCGCTTGATCGCGCTGCGCACGTTGGTGAAGTCGTCGACAAGCCTCAGCAGGAGATACGGCAGCGCCATGAGCACCGCGATCTCGACCGTCGTGAGCCACGGCGGGGCGGCGGTCCCGATAAGCGCCGCCACCCGCGACGCCAAGATGATGAAGGCCACCGCGCCGAAGAAGAGCGTCATGTCGCTGTGCGCACCTGTCGGCTGCCGAACCGTACGGAGCGCCACGCTGACGAAGATGAGAACGTAAATGAGCTGCGTGACAAGCGAGATGAGATCGAGTGCGTTCAAGTCCGGTGATTCTATGGACCTACCGAGCTAGTAAGAGACCGAGCGCGGCACCGCCGATGACCACTGCAGCGGGATGCAAACGGCCTTGATACGTGAGCGCCGCGGCCACGATACCGAGTGCGAGCTGCCACCATGACGGCGCGTCGCCGGCCGGCATGATGAGCAAGGCGCCGGTCGCGCAGAGTAGGCCCGCCGTCGCCAGCGCCGCGCCGCGCACCAGGCCGGCGAACGGGACTGAGAGAAGCCAGCGTCGCGCGACCGCGGTCGCCGGGAGGATGGCGAGCGGTGGAAGACTCGACGCGAGGAGTGCCATCGCCGCGCCGAGCGGTCCGGCCAGCTGATAGCCGAGGCTGACGATCCAGAGTCCGTTCGGACCGGTCGAGAGTCGGCCGATCGCGAGAGCTTCCACCAGCTGCGTGTCGGTCACCACGCCGGTCGCGACGAGATCCTGTCGCAGGAGCGGCAGCGAGCCGAGCCCACCGAGCGCGAGCGCGGAGTCCTTGAGCAACACCACGAACAGCGCCAGGGGATCCATCCGCTACTCGCTCGCGCCCTCGCGCGACGTCGGTCGTTCGCGACCGAGGAACACCGCGCCAAAGGTCGCCGCGCCCACGATGACGGCGACGCTCGAGATCGTCGTGAGCAGCAGGACGGCGAACGCCGTCATCACGAGCCCGATGTCGACAACCGCTCGCAATCCATGTCGGCGCGCGCCGCGGACGAGAACGATCGAGAGACCGAGCGTCATGCCGCCGGTCGCCGGCGCCATGCCGGCGAGCGCCGCGTGCGCGAGCGGCTGATCCGCGATCACGCCGTACGCGGCGGTCATCACGGCGGTGATGACCGCGGCCGGGACCATCATCCCCGACACGGCGACGAGGACACCGCGCCAGCCCGCGATGCGTTGGCCGAGGAGGCCCGCGAGCGCGACGAGATGTATGCCAGGGCTCAGCTGGCACAGCGCCCACGCCTCGGTGAACTCACGCTCGCTGATGCGAGCTTCGCGCTCGACGAGGAAGCGGCGAAGAAGGAAGAGCGTGCTGGTCCCGCCGCCCACCGATTGCGTGCCGACCGCGAGAAAGATCTTCGCGAGCTCACGCATCGCGACCTAGGCTACGGAAGTGGCCGGCGAGGTGCGCATCGGAACGTCCGGCTGGGTCTATCCGCACTGGCGCGAGACCTTCTATCCGAAGAGCCTGCCGCAGTCACGCTGGCTCGAGCACTACGCCTCGCGATTCGACACCGTCGAGCTCAACAGTCCCTTCTATCGGCAACCGGAGCGCGCGACCTTCGAACGCTGGCGACGAGCGGTGCCCGACGATTTCGTCTATGCGGTGAAGCTCAATCGTTTTCTGACGCACCTGAAGCGACTCAACGTGGACCGCGCGATGGTCGCGCGGTCGTACGACACCATGGCCGGGCTCGGGCCGAAGGCGGCGGTCGTTCTGGTGCAGCTGCCGGCGCGGTTTCGCTTCGACGCGGAACGCGTTGCGCGGTTCTTCACGGCCGTTGCGCCGCGTCGGCGGCGACACGCGCTCGAGCCGCGCGACTCGAGCTGGCTCACGGACGAGGCGATCGCCATGCTCCGCGCGCGGCGCGTCGGTTTGTGCATCATCGACACGCCAAAGTGGCCGACGCGCGGGGCCGTGACCGCCGACTTCGTATACCTGCGCTTTCACGGACAGACCCGGCTGTATGGCTCGAGCTATGACGACGGCGCGCTGGGTGCCTGGGCCGAACGGATCCGCGGCTGGCGCGACACGGGCCTCGATGTCTATGCCTACTTCAACAATGACGAACGCGCATATGCGCCCCGCAACGCATTACGACTGCGCGAGCTTGTCGGGTGAGCAGGCTGGCACGCTGCCTGCTTCCGACTGCGGCATGGACTGGTCGCTCGTCGATGTCGATCGCCTCGCCAGGCTCGCGTGCCCGAGCTGTCAGCGCGGCCTGGCCGGCGGGGTGATGCGTCAGGTCGAATGGACCGCGCGCCGCTGCATCGTCGTGGTGGCCTGCCCGACCTGCACCGCCGAGTCGATGGTCGTCTTGGAAACGAGCGGCACGCGGCGTACCGCGCCGCCCATCGACGTCGATGACGTTCGACGCGCGCACGAGGCGCTCGCTCGCGTCGGGCACATCAGCGACCTCTTCCCCGCGTGAGGAGTGCTTCGGAACCGGAATTCGTGGATCGCGCCGATCAGATCGCCAGGCGCATCTGCGACGGCGTCGTGGGCTCGGGCCTTCGGAAGGGACGCTCCTCGAAGTGATAACGCGAGCGCGCGCGACGCGCGCGCTCCTCGAGCGCGTCTGTGTAGATGCGCTCCGGATTGACGCGCTCGGCGAAACGCGTCTCCGTTGACGGCAGCAAGGCGGGGAAGTTCTCGGAGAGGAACGCGAAGTAGTGAGGCTTCACGCTGGGATCGAGCTTGAGCGGCCGCGTCGAGAAGAATGTCGCGCCGCTCTTCGCCGCGGCCGAGGCGACGGCATCGAGCGACTCCTCGCTGTCGCTCAGACCCGGGAGAATCGGCGCCGCGAGAACACCCGCGTCGATCCCGGCCGATACCAAGCGCCGGACCGCCTCGAGGCGCGCGTTGGGTGGCGACGCGTGTGGCTCAGAGGTGCGCGCGAGCTCCGCCGAGACCGTACCGATGCTGACGCAGACCTTCACGTCGAGGCGAGCGAGCAGATCGATGTCGCGCACCACCATCGAGCCCTTGGTGATCACGATGACCGGTAGCGGCGACGCGACAAGCGCCTCCAGCGTTCGCCGCGTGATGCGGTAGCGGCCTTCGCATTGCTGGTAAGGATCGGTCGCGGTGCCGAGGGCAACGGTCTCGCGTTTCCGAATCCGACGCAGCTCCTGCGTGAGCAGTTCGGGGAAGTTGATCTTCACGTCGATCTCGCGATCGAAGCCGGCACCGGTGTCGCGTCCGCGGCGGGCGTGATAGTCGCGTGCGTAGCAATACACGCAGGCCCGCTCGCATCCGTAATAGGGGTTGAGGCTCCAGGCGAAGGGCATGCCCTGCACGCGCGTGAGTGCGCTCTTCACCGTGATCTCGCGGTAGATGACGCCGCTCCCCATGGCTGCCGATATGATAGAACATCTGTTCTATCAGGAGAATCTCGAGGCGATGAGGAGGAAAACCCCGATTCCGCAGTGACGCCAGCCGGGACTACCTCGTCCGTCGTGGCACCAATCGCCTTTGTGAGCCCGAGAACCGACTTGACGGCACCGAACACGGTCATCGCGAAGCCAAGAATCACGCTTGCGAGCTTTATTGCCTTTTCGAGTTGTTCGGCCGCCGAAGGCGACAGTTGCGCCACGAACAAATACAGGGCGGAGCCAACGACTGCCGCGATCACGACGACGCCTAACGCTTTCACTTTTGTGCCTCCTGCGGTTTCTTGTAGAACCATCGCGAGTTTACGAACGTCATTCTGGAAGAGGACGCGTCGGGCTTGACCTAGCGCGAAACAGCGCGAGAGCGCTCAGATCAGGACATCATGGCGACACGGCCGGACGACCGAGGCCAAGCATTCCGTGTGCAAAGGGGATGAAGTATCGCGGCGACTAAGAAACCATCAGCGCATCGCGGGCTTGCCGAGTACAACCGCAAGCGCGACTTCGCGCGCACGCCTGAGCCGGCGCCGCGTCGCGCAAGATCGGCGACGCGTCGCAGCTTCGTCGTCCAGAAGCATCGCGCGACCGCGCTGCATTACGACTTCCGGCTCGAGATCGGCGACGCGATGCCGTCGTGGGCGGTGCCGAAGGGTCCGTCCCTCGATCCGAGCCAGAAACGTCTCGCGATGCAGGTCGAGGATCACCCGCTGGAATACGCGGGCTTCGAGGGCGTGATCCCCGAGGGCGAATATGGTGGCGGCACGGTGATGATCTGGGACGAGGGCACCTACGAGATGCTCGACGACGTCGATCCCGCCGTCGCGCTGCGGAAGGGCGAGCTGCGCTTCAGGCTCGACGGCCACAAGCTCAAGGGGCGATGGACCCTGGTGCGGACCGGACCGCGCAAATGGCTGCTGATCAAAGGGCGCGACACATACGCTCGCACGACAGACATCACCACGACGCGCGCCCGCTCGGTACGCACGAAGCGTCTTCTCGCCGAGATCGCTCGCGAGGAGGGGGGCAATGTCGAGAAGGCGGCGACCGGGGATCCGTGAGAGCGCCCATCCCGCCGATGCTTGCCTCGCTGTCGAAAGAGATGGTCAGCGGCCCGCAGTGGGTGTATGAGGAGAAGTACGACGGCATCCGCGCAGTCGCGTACCGCGATGGCGACCGCGTGCGGATCCTCTCGCGCACCGGTCAGGACCTGACCGCAGGATTCCCCGGCGTCGTAGATGCGCTTCGCGGGCTGCCCGATCGCGACTCCGTGCTCGACGGTGAGCTCGTCGTCTTCGATGCGAACGGCGTGTCGCGCTTTCAGCTGCTCCAGCGTCGCGGGATCGATCCCCGGACGCGCACCGTCTACGTCGTGTTCGACTGCCTTCGCTCCGAGGGCCGCGATCTCCTGCGACGGCCGCTCGAAGAGCGTCGCAAGCGGCTGCTCGAACTCATCGGCAGGCGCGCCGGCCCGCTCATGCTCTCCCGGCGGCTGCCACGAAACGGCGAAAAGGCGCTGGCGACGGCCCGCGCCAAAGGCTGGGAAGGCATCATCGCGAAGCTCGCATCCTCGCCCTATGAGCCGGGAGTCCGCTCGCGCGACTGGCTCAAGGTCAAGGTGCGCGGCGAATCGGAGTTCGTCATCGGGGGATACACGCCGCCGCAGGGATCGCGCGCGGAGTTTGGCGCGCTGCTTGTCGGCCTGTACGACCACGCGAGGCTGCGATACACCGGAAAGGTCGGCACCGGTTACACGCATGAGACGCTGCGCGACCTCGGGTCCAAGCTGAAGCGCCTGCACACCGACGAGTCGCCGTTCGATCCGCCGCCACGCATCGCGGGTGCCATCTGGGTGAAGCCGCGGCTCATCGCGCAGCTGGCGTACGCGGAGTGGACCGCAGATGGAAAGCTGCGGCAGCCCGCGTTCCTGGGGCTGCGCACCGACAAGAGACCGGAGGAGTGCACGTGGGCACGACGCGAGTGAGCGACGGCGCCGTGATCGGCGGCGTCGTGATCTCGAATGCCAACAAGGTGTGGTGGCCCGATGAGGGCATCACCAAGGGCGACATCGCGCGCTACTACCATGCGATCTCGACCCTGCTGCTCCCATGGATGCAGGGTCGCCCCCTCACGGCGGAGCGCTGCCCCGACGGGATGCTCGGTGGGTGCTTCTATAGGAAGAACTTCCCGGAAGGCAACATCCCTGTTGGCGTGCCGCGGCTTCGGTTGCGTGCGGCGAGCACGGGAAAGGACGTGAATTATCTCGTCGGCGGCACGCTCGAGGCGACCCTCGGCCTCGTCAGGGTCGGGTGCATCTCGATGCACGTGATGAACTCGCGCGTGGGCTCGATGCGTGCTGCGGATTGGCTCGCGTTCGACCTCGATCCGAGCAGCGGAGAATTCTCCGACACGGTCCGCGCCGGCAGTGCGCTGAGGAAGATCCTCGACGAGCATGGCCTCGTTTCGTTCCCGAAAACGTCGGGCAGCCGAGGGCTGCACGTGTTCGTGCCGCTGCGCGCAGGGCACTCGCAAGAGGACGCGACGGCCTTCGCCGTTCGCATCGGCGAAGAGCTCGCACGCCGAGAGCCCGAGCTCGTCACGATGGAGTTCAGCAAGAAGGCGCGGGGCGCGCGCGTGTACGCCGATCCCTTCCGCAACGCGTACCTGCAGACGATCGTCGCGCCGTACTCGGTGCGGCGACGTCCCGGCGCTACGGTCTCGATGCCACTCGCGTGGGACGAGGTCACGGCGCGGCTCGATCCGCGCCGCTTCACCATCCGGACGCTCGAGAAGCGCATCGCGAGCGGCGATCCGTGGGCTGACTTCAAGAAGCGAGGGCAGCGGCTACCTAGTTAGATCCACGGCAAGGGGATCGGCCTCCCCTTGCCGTGGTCGGCCAGGTGGCACGGCAAATGCGCAGGACCCACGCATGAGCGTTCAGCAGCGAAGACAACACCGCATCGCGGTAGGCGAGAAACTGCCGCAGAAGGGTCTGAGTCATGCGTTCTCGCGCTTCGCGAGCCGAATGTCGGAGTGGGTTGGCGCGCCCTGGGCGTTCCTCGCGGCCGTTTTCGTCATAGGGGTCTGGCTTTTGACAGGGCCGCTTTTCGGGTTCTCGACGGAGTGGCAGCTCTACGTGAACTCGGCGACCACCGTAATAACGTTCCTCATGGTCTTCCTCATCCAGAACACGCAGAACCGCGACGCGCGCGCGATCCACCTCAAGCTCGATGAGCTCCTCCGCGCAACACCGAACGCGCGCCGTGAATTCATGGAGGCCGAGGAAGAGGATCTCGACGAGATCGAGCGCGAGAAGGCGATCGTCGACCGGGATGATCCAGCGCCGCCGGAGGAGCGCGCGCGCGGTCACACCGTCACCAACGGCCATCCGGGCAACGCCAAGAAGTAAGGAAGGTCTGTCGCCGAGCAGAAGGGCGACGATGCGGTCCGCGATTAGCGCGCTAGGTGCTGTGGACCGCCATTCTCGATCGTGTGTGGTACGAATCCGGCGTCGCCGCCTTGGTCCTCGGCGTCCTGCCTGATCAGCTGTTCGAGGAACACGCCGCCCGTCGGGATCCAGCGATGGTCGCCCTCGGAGGCGGATCCGTCGCAGTAACCGAACGTGCCGTGATGCATGACGATCCCGCCGACGCCACCGCGAGAACGCGAGGCGAGGTGTGAAGTATTACGACACTCGAAATGAATGACCGTCGACATGACGCGCCTCCCCCGACAACGTCTCCGACCAGAACGATGGCCTCCGCTGTGACCCTGAGGATACGAAGGCGTCACGACACTTCAAGAGGCAAATCTGATTTGCACGCTCATCCATGAGCGAGCGAGCGAGCAGGCGGCGATAACTGTCGTGGTGCGGTGGCACAGGGGCTGCGCGTTCGAGCGGCGTGGCCGAACGAGACCCGGACCCATATCCGAAGATCGAGAACGCGCGGTCGCTTCGGAGCGTCGCTGAGGCGGCGAAGGCTTGCCACGCCTGCGACCTCTGGTCGCGCGCGACGCAGACCGTGTTCGGCGAGGGTCCACGCACGGCGAGGGTCCTCTTCGTTGGGGAGCAGCCCGGGGATAAGGAAGATCTAGCTGGGCATCCGTTCGTCGGTCCGGCGGGGCGTGTTCTCGACGAGGCGCTGGCGGAGGTCGGTATCGACCGGAAACGCGTGTTCGTCACGAACGCGGTAAAGCATTTCAAGTGGCGTGCAAGCGGCAAGCGACGTCTGCACGAACAGCCGAACGGGACAGAGATCGCGGCGTGCCGAATGTGGCTCGAGCTTGAGCTCCAGCTCGTGAAGCCCGATATCGTCGTCGCGCTCGGAGCCACCGCGGCCCAGGCGCTGCTCGGCCCGGCGTTCCGAGTCACGCGGCAACGCGGCACAGTGGTGTCCTCGCCGCTGGCGCCCCGCGTCGTCGCGACGGTGCATCCATCTTCGATCCTGCGTGCCCCCGACCAGTCGCGCGATGCGGAACGGCGTGCGTTCGTACGCGACCTTCGTATCGTCGCGAAGCTCATCGGCTAAGCGAAGACCGCGAGAGCTCCCTTTCGACAGACGAACTCCGCCGGCAACCCACCGGCGAACGCGCCATCGGCGTGTACGGCCACGGGCTCGTCCGACGTGATCCTGATCCGGGAGCCGCGATAGACCACCGGACGCGTGGGCAGCGTCCCGCCGCGCCACACCGTGATGAACGAACGCATCAGCGACCAGCGACCCGTCCGTGGGAACACCACGACGTCGAGAAGTCCGTCGCTCATCGTGACCTGCGGCAGTAGCAGGAGCGACCAGCCGTAGTACGGGCTGTTCATCACCAGCACCTGAAGCGCCAGGTGGCGGTATTCGCGTCCGTCGACATCGATCGCGATCCGGACCGATCCATGCGTGACCCACCGCCAGGCGCGCCGCATTGCCCGACGCCAATCACCACGCTCGGCGTGGCGCGTCGCGCCGAACATCTCGGCGTCGAGGCCGATGCCGGCCGTCTCGAAGAAGACCTTTCCGCTGACCTCCGCGGCATCGGCCCGCGCCACGCGACGGCGCGCGATGACCTGCGCAGCCTCGACGGGCCCGAGAGGGAGACCGAGACCGTGCGCGATATTCATCACGCTTCCGAACGGCAGGATCCCGAGGACGACCGGGCCGTCCAGCAGCCGCGCGGCCGCGAGGGCGACCGTCCCATCTCCGCCGGCGACGATGCACGCCTGGTAGCCCTCTTCGATCGCACGTCCCGCGAGATCCGCCGAGGTCGGCGACTCCGCGCCGGTCTCCACGCGGTCCAGGACGAAGCCGGCGTTCTCGAGGATGTCCTCGCACTGTTCGAGATCCCCCGGCTTCGCGTGGCGGCTACCGGCGGCCGGATTGGTGATGAGCATGGCGCGATCGCGTGAACGCGCCTCGATCATGGTCATGTATGGTGACGCTGGGTCATGCGCGCGGTGGCATGCCGATCTAGCGTCGCGGTAGGGGGAGGGGACCATGGCAAAAGGTGGATTGATCCATTACGTCTGCATCGCGGATGCCCACATGTCGAGCGTGCGTACGTCCTCTTCGGACACGCTGACCGTCGTCTCCGGCCGCTGGGCCTTCTGCGCCTTCGACGCGAAGGGCGAAGGCCACGACTGGCGGCAGACCGAGGGTGTGACGATCGAGGCGCTGCGCTCCGGATTTCCAAAGGGCCGTCTCGCGCAGCTTGCGGCCGAGGATCGCAGCGGCTAGTCAGGCACGCGGGCCGCGGGTGGCCTGGAAGATGACGACCGCGACAGCTCTGCCGCCCGCTAGACGGACCCGTTCGCCCCGGGCGCGCCACCAGGTTCCCCGGCGTGGCCCGCTGGCGAGCTTGAAGCGGAGCAAGGCCGGCTTTCCAGCAGCGGCGCGCACCAGCGGCGTCGCGTCCCGTGGAAGCCTCAGGCCGCGCTCATCGCGGTAGAGCGCCGCCGCGAAGACCCGCTGGAAGGTCGGATTCGCCAGCAGAACCTGCGCGCGCCGATCGACGACCACCGCTGGGTCGCTGCCGACAAGCGACGCCAGAAGCTTCGCGCGTGCCCGCAGCGCGGATTGGTGCTCTTCCTCAGCGAGGCGCTCGAGCTCCCGGGCCGCGAGCGAACGCCGATCGATCTCCTGGCTCATCGCCGCGACCGCGAGACCGGCGCGGTTCTCCACCCGGAATTTGAGGAATAGCCGTGAAATGTGGGCTTTGACGGCCTGCTCGCCGATCCTCATCTCCTCGGCGATGGCTTTGTTCGCACGACCGGAGACCACGTAGCTCAGCACCTCGCGTTCGCGCGGAGTGATGCGGGGCAGCGAGCTTCGTGACGCTACGTTCGTATACGGACCTTTTGTGTTCTTACGTTACGGATCATCAAGCGAGTCTACTGAGCGTCACCAATGATGACTGTCGTTCAGAATCCCCGGCCGTTCCAGGTCGCTCTCGTTGTGCGCCCCCCTCTGACAGGTGTGGTCGCGCTGGCGCTCGCGCACATCCGCGCGGTTCCCGTCGAGATGCAGATCTCTGAAGTAGGCAAGGCGGGTTGCGACTTCGCGGTTCTGGATGAGGCGGCCGCTGATGGCGGGCTGGGTACCGCGATCGCCGAGATGAACAAGTCGAACCGGCCCGTCCTGGTCCTGGTGCGCAACCACGGGATGAAGGGTGCGCTCAACGCGATCGGGCTTGGAGCGACCGAGATCCTCAGGGTCCCGTTCGATCCCACCGAGCTGGTGATCCGCGCGAGCCAGGCGATCCACCGTGCCACCGGACGCATGCCCGATCTTGATGGCGGTGTGAAGATCGGCAAGCTGCACGTCGATATCGGCAACGGCCATATCGCGTTGGACGGCAGCGCTCCGCACCTGACGCCGCTCGAGCGTGGACTTCTCTACGTACTCGTCGCCAATGCCGGCCGCGTCGTGTCCCGCGAAGACATCATCGACACCGTGTGGGGCGCCGACGCCGAGCCGAACAGCAACCTGGTCGACCGGCACATCCGCGACCTGCGCCGCAAGCTGCAGGACGACTGGCGCCGGCCGAACGTCCTCGCGACGATGCGCGGCCAGGGCTACATGGTGCCGATCACCGACTGAGGCTCGCGCCTGCGTCCTTAACCAACTCATAAGATCGCCCCGAGACCCGGGCCTAGACTGGGTCGACCGTATGACGCTGTCGCGGTCCGATCGACCCTACGGTCAGTTCCCGCGGGGTGAGGCGCCAGAGCCCGCTCCGCAGACTGAGGCGTCGCGGCGCGTACCGTTGCGCGAGCGCATCTTCGCTCGTCTGCGCGCCCCGTTCGCGCTCGTCGCGCTCCTCGCTCTCTCGTGGTTCCTCGTATCCGCGGTGCAGACGGGCGGACTCGCCGCCCTTCGCGCGCAGCAGGAGCAGCCGACACCCGCCCCGACGCCACAGCTCGCGGCTGCGATCTACGAGCACGTCGCGCCGTCGGTCGTGCAGGTCGGCGCGAAGAGCGCGAGCGGCGAGCCGAGCAGCGGCGCCGGGGTGATCGTCGACGACCAGGCCCACATCCTGACCAGCCTGCACATCATCGACGGAGGGAGCGACATCACGGTGGTGTTCAGCGACGGCACGACCTCGCCGGTGGAGATCGTCGCACGCCTTCCCGATCGCGACATCGCCGTCCTCCAGGCCCTCGCGCCGCCGGCGCAGTTCCAGCCGGCGACCCTCGGCAACCCGGGTTCGCTCTCCATCGGCGACCCGGCGTTCGTCATCGGCCATCCCTTCGGGCTCACCGGTTCGCTCTCCACCGGCGTGATCTCCGGGCTCAATCGCGCGATGACCGCGCCCAACCTGTCACAGCCGATCACCGGACTCATCCAGTTCGACGCGGCGGTCAACCCCGGCAATTCCGGCGGACCACTCGTGGATCAAAAAGGAGACGTCGTGGGTATCGTCACCGGACTGGTCAACCCAGCGGGTAAGGTGTTCAGCGGGGTGGGTTTCGCGGTCACGATCGACTCGGCAGCCGCCGGCCTCGGCATCCCACCGGACTAGAAGGAAGGAAGCGCCATGACCACGAGCGTGCGTCCCGGCAGCCAGATGGAGCGTCTGCTCTTCGAGATCAAGAAGGTCATCGTCGGGCAGGACCACCTGCTCGAGCGCATCGTCGTCGCTCTACTCGCGCGTGGCCATCTTCTCGTTGAGGGCGTTCCCGGTCTCGCGAAGACGCTCGCCGTGAAGACGGTCGCGCAGGCGATCAGTGGCGAGTTCAAGCGGATCCAGTTCACGCCGGACCTCGTGCCCGCCGACCTCGTCGGCACGCGGATCTACAACCAGAAGAACGGCGAGTTCCAAACGTCGCTCGGCCCCGTCTTCACCAATCT
>Ga0066709_100000581_pt1 | contig 20464 bp, 17 predicted proteins | sample GraSoiAngelo_158_FD_79665 | JGI IMG/M metagenome (GOLD analysis project Ga0066709, IMG submission 79665) | Grasslands soil microbial communities from the Angelo Coastal Reserve, California, USA - 14_1009_16_30cm | ecosystem: Environmental > Terrestrial > Soil > Grasslands | place: USA...
GCGCGAGGCCGTTGAGTGCTAATCGAGCGCGCTCGCCGAGGTCGAGCGTGTCAGGAACGGTGGCTGACTAGCGCTCGCCGCGAATCTCCGCACCTACCACAGCGGAAGGAGCCAGTGTGGCCTTGGGTGGAGGGTCAGTGCGAGATGACATTGCAACCTACTCCTACCGGGTGCGCGGAGGCAAGGGGGTCCAATCCACATATCATATATGCTCATAAGTCGGCGCTCCTTCGGCGCCTGCCCCATTTGAAATGTGATCGATCACTTTCATGGGCAAGGCACTTACAGGGCCAAGGGAGAAGGGCATGGTTCGGTTTGGGGCCAATTGTTGGAATCAGTACACGGATTGGCCCTCGCTGCTTGAAGCTGGCCGGCGGGCGGATCGTCTTGGTTACGGCTCCCTGTGGACATGGGACCATGTCTATCCAATCGTCGGATCAGTGAACGGGCCCATTTTCGAAGGGTGGCTCACGTTAGCCGCGTGGAGTCAGTCCACCGAAAAAATACGGCTCGGGCTGATGGTAGGGGCCAATACTTTTCGCCAGCCGACCCTCGTGGCGAAAATGGCCACTACATTGGACCATCTGAGCAACGGTAGGGCAATCCTTGGGATTGGCGCGGCGTGGTTCGAACCCGAGCACGTCGCCTACGGTTTTGAGTATGGCCGAAGTCCTGGTGAGAGGCTTAAATGGCTCGGTGAGGCGCTACCCCTAATACGTGGCATGCTCGACGGGACACGACCGTCGGCAGGTGGTCGCTATCAGGTCAGCGACATTCGCAATGATCCTTTACCGCAGCAGACTCACATGCCGATTCTCGTAGGCGGCCAGGGTGAGCGCGTGACTCTGAGGTTGGTTGCCCGTTACGCGGATGCTTGCAACTTCGGCGGAACCGTGGATGAAATGAAACATCTGGACGAGGTACTGCGTCATCACTGTGAGGACGTAGGCAGAGATCAGAGCCAGATCGAACGAACGACTTGTCTTGTGTCCGTTATCCGAGATTCGGCAGCTGAGGCGAATCGGGCATTGAGGAGCATCTTCGAGCGGAATGGAGGGGCGCGTCCATGGGAAGGGATATTTACCGGCTCTCCCGAAGCTGTTTCGCAAGCACTTGAGCCCTATGCCGAGGCGGGAGTGCAGCACTTCGTTTTTGAGTTTCCAGCGCCTTATGACGAGGAGACGATGACGCGGCTGATCTCCGACGTCAAACCTCGACTGGACAAAGTTAGGCTTTCGGATGGCAAGCAGTAGTTTGTTAACCAGCTCACGCGTCGACGAATGAGGTTTCGGAGTCCGGGCGACGACAATGCCCGACCGAAGCGGGTTCTGGTCACAACTCAGCTCAGTCAGGAAACGATTGAGAGAATTCGCAGTGCACTTGAGCCTCGCTGTGAGGTCTTGTATGCGCCAAAGCATCCCGGTTGGAGCTACAGCGAGTTGGCACCCCAGTTGGTAGATGTCGATGCGGTGATCGCAGGCGGTGATACGTATGACGACCGCTCCCTGAAGTCGGCAACTCGTTTGAGGATCATTGCTCGCTTGGGTGCTGGTTACGACTTGATAGATGTCGCGGCCGCGTCGCGGCGAGGAATTTTCGTCACCACTACGCCGGGAGCCAATGCCGATGCGGTAGCGGATCTGACAATTGGGCTGATCATCGCCCTCGTTCGATCCATTCCTTCCAATGATCGGAGAATGAAATTAGGCCTTTGGAGCCCTCGTACTGGCCGCGACCTTTCCGAGCTGCATTTGGGGCTCGTCGGTTTGGGCGCAATTGGGTCACGCGTGGCCCGCCGCGCAAAGGCATTCGGGATGGAGATAGTTGGCTTCGATCCCAACGTAAGTGAGGAAGTCATTCGTGAGGTGGGTGCTGATCCAGCTCAGCTCGCGGAAGTTCTGCAGCGATCTAGCGTCGTCTCGCTTCATCTCCCTCTGACAACTCAGACACGAGGGATGGTCGATCATGAGTTTCTTCGCGCCATGCGACCCGGCAGTTACTTGGTAAATACCGCGCGGGGTGGACTGATCAATGAATCCGCTCTGATAGAGAACTTGGAGAGCGGTCACATCGCTGGGGCAGCGCTTGACGTTTTCTCATCTGAGCCGCCCTTAGGATCAAGCCAAGAGCTTTCAAGGCATCCTGGCGTGATCGCTTCGCCTCACGTCGCGGCCGATACGCAAAGTGCGGTGGAGCGAAGCGTCGCGATGGCGCTGGAATCGGTAAACGAGGCGATCGAGGGCCGCGTTCCGTCTCGCGCCGTCAATCGTGACCTCGTCGTCCTGACGCAAGAACCCGGTACACCTGGATAGCCGTGCTTCTAAACTCGGCCCGTGCTCTGGATCTGATGCGCCAAGCACGACTGGATGCTCTGGTAATCACCTCGCCTGTCAACATCAGGTATTTCACGGACTACTGGCTGTGGAGTGATGACCTATTTCGTGAGTACATGTTGTCACCAGGTGCATCGTCAAGCCGCCTGCAGTTTTATGCGATTTATCCAGTTGATGGCGAACCGGCTTTGGTACTGCCTCCACTCAGCGCGGCCAACGCATCAGACAGTTGGGTCAAGGACATTTATGTCCACGGAGAATCGCCCTTCGAACGACCGTTGAGACCGCCGGTTTCCAACGTGGACCAAATCCTTGCTCGACTTTCGCAGTGGACGCAAGCCGGTACGCCACTTGAGGCCGTGACAGCTGCTTTGCAGCATCGAGGGCTGGCCGCGTCGCGGCTTGGAGTTGAGTTGGAGGGACTCTTGCCCGCGGTCCAAGACGAATTGCGCCGAAAGCTACCCAAAGCCGAAATCGCTGATGCAACAAATTTGCTACGCGTAATTCGAAGCGTAAAGAGTTCGACAGAAATAGAGCTGCTAAAACGTTCTGCGGAGATTAATGAGCTAGCCGCACTCGAAGCTCTACGAACGGCCGGACCGGGACTGTCGGTCAAACGAATCACTGAGACATTTCGGATTGTGGTTGCCCGAAACGGCGCAAATTTCGATCATGCTGCGTTCGGGATGCAAGGCTTGGGCCTCGCGACTGAGCCGGACTGGCACCTAACAGACGAGTTCCTGTTCGCTGATTTCGGCTGCATTTACGCCGGCTATTTCTCCGATACGGGGTTCACTCTGGCCATTGGTCGGGTCGAGCTCTCGCAGGAGTATGAGGCCCTTTTGGCTGGGATTCGGGCGGGAGTCAGTGCGCTACGACCTGGTGCCCCCAGCTCACTGGTACAGGGCGAAATGAAGAAGGCTCTAGCCGACCACAACATTCGTGTTTGCTTTCCACATGGTCATGGTCTAGGACTTGAGATCCGCGACTACCCAATATTGGTCCCGCCAAATGGCTCGCGCATCCGCGACGGATGCGTAGATGTTTCCTCCGATCTCGGCCTCGAAGCTGGCATGGTCATCAATTTGGAGGCCTCGGTGTGGTATCCAGGCACTGGATCTCTTCAAGTCGAACAGACATTTGAGATAACAGCTGATGGTTCGAAGCCTCTCGCACAGCAAGATAGGTCGAGCCCGTTCAGGCCGGCATAATCGAGGAAGGGAGGGCAGTACAGGTGCCCGAAACAAACGCCGGGTCGCGCCAGCCTCGGATTCTGCTTGTCTCGGACCTGACGCGCCACGAGTACCAATCCTTAAAGCAACTAGAAAGCGCTGGCTTCAGTCTCGTGCACGCTCAACACCTTTCTCGTGGTGTGGGCGAGCTCAATGATTTACTGGTTACGTTTGACAAAGTTTGGGCGGTGATTGCTGGTAGTGAACGATACTCACGGGACCTCTTGAGCCGAACTGCGGACCTGAGAGTCATCGCAAGAACAGGGGTCGGTGTAGACAGCATCGATTTGGAGGCAGCCAACGACGCCGGAATTGCCGTCCTTATTACTGAAGACACGAATACTGAGGCGGTAGCTGACTTCACGCTGGCGCTGATGCTTGCGACGACTCGTCGACTGATACTCGCCGATCAAACGGTGCGCTCTGGTGGTTGGCGACCGCCTGACCTGGCGGGTGATTTATTTGGAGCCACGGTCGGCATTGTTGGCGTCGGCAGGATCGGTCGGGCAGTCGCGCGGCGACTCAGAGGATTCGGTTGCACGATCCTAGGCGCAGATCCGCAGGCTAATGATGCGCTCTGCGCTGAATTGGGCGTACATCTCACAAGCCTGCATAGCATGCTGCCGCGGATTGATATCCTGACTCTGCATCTACCCTTCGTTGCTGCTACGCGTAACTTGATTGGCCGGGCAGAGTTCACCCTCCTCAAACGAGGAGCGGTCATTGTCAACGCATCTCGAGGTGGCATCGTCGACGAGGGCGCATTGCTTGACGCGCTCGAATCTGGCTTGGTTAGCGCTGCAGCTCTTGACGTGTTCGAAAATGAACCGCTGCCTGGCGACCACCCGTTGCGCTTGATGTTAAACGTGATGCTCACCGGTCATATCGCGGCGTTCTCTCGTCTGGCCGCCGAGAAGACCATTGACAACGTGGTCACGGGGTTGCTCGATTTGAGTTCAGGAGTGAAACCAGGGGGACTTGTAAATCCTGGCGTGCTGTCGAAAGACTTGCTCCCAAAGCTCGTCTCACGCGGGTAACTCGACCTACTAATAAATCGAGGCTTCCGTAGGCATTTTCGATTGGCCACGAACGTTGGTCACGGTCTCGGCGGCCTCCTTTCGAAGAAATGCAATGTCGGATCCCACCGACAACATTCGGTAGCCCATATCACGCCAACGTGTCGCGGTTTCGGTGTCTGGACACGAGATCCCGGCAGCGACATTCGCTTTCGCGCACGCCGCGAGTATCTTGCGTATCAATTGATCGTGCGCGTCTGCCCACTGTGAAGGGGTCGGCGGCAAGCCGTGCGAAACGGCGAGGTCCGCCGGTCCGACAAAAATTGCATCGACGCCAGCTACCGCTGCGATCTGGTCGAGAGTGGCGACGCCCCCAACGGTCTCTATCATCACGGCGCAAACAACGGAGCGGTTGCCGCTCTGCGGTGTAAACGTTGGGTTGCCCAAGGACGCTCGGGTCGGACCCCAACTTCGGAATCCCTCAGGTGGGTATCTGCATGCCGCGACTGCGGCTTCTGCCTCAGCTGGGGAGTTGACCATCGGAATTATCACTCCTTGAGCACCCGCATCGAGGGCCTTCATGATGTCAGATGGTTGGTTCCACGGCACTCTTACGAAGCAGGGCACTCCCGCGGCGGTGCCGGCTTCCAACATGAGCAGCATGGTGTCGTATCCAATCAGTCCGTGCTGGGTGTCGATGCAGACCCAATCAAAGCCGGCCCTGCCCATGAGCTCAGTAACGAAGGGGCTCGGGATTCCGCACCATCCGCCGATCGTGACCTGGCCGCTATCCCATAACTCTCTAAGGGTCATGTCATCTGCACCTCGCTGAGTAACCGCGTCTGACTGTTATGCATGGCTACTCGAAGCCTGCTTGTCGTAAATAGCCCAGTGTTCGTTTTGCTATTGGAAGCGGAGCGGCCGGATCGGCTGGATACTGGTCTTGCTCCACAATGCACACCCCGTCGTAGGAAGTATCCGTGAGCACTGCGCTAATCGCCTTGAAGTCAATTGCGCCTTGTGCTGGCTCGCAAAAGACGCCGCGCTCCACAGCAGTGGAAAACGGCATTTTCTGCAGGTTCACCTCATCGAGCACTTGAGAGTCGACGCTCTTAAGGTGGAGGTAAGGAATCCTGTTGTGGAGGCGCTTCAAGAACTTAACTGGATCACCGCCGCGATAGGCATGGTGCCCGGTATCGAGACAAAGTCCAACGAGACTCGGGTCTGACTCCTCCAGGAATCGCTCTACATCCTTTTCGTACTCAACATGAGTCTCAACATGAGGATGAAAAACAAGCTGCAGCCCGAAGTCGCGCTTTGCAATCTCCGCGATCCAATGAGTAGCCTGAATGAGCGTTTGCCAAGCGCTCTCGCCGAGCCGAGCCGGCGCCACCTCCTTTCCGCTCATCAGATCGGTGTAAGGGGCATCGATCAGTACGAGGAAGCCGGCGTTTAGCTGCGTCAGCAATCGACAAGTGTTGACGACCTCCGTGTGCAGATCTGGCCAGCGAGTCTCGGTCTCAAGCGGTCCCATCACGTAGGTAGCCACCGCTTGTAGCGAGCGCTTCTCCAATTCCGACACAAGTGTGTTGTGGTCCGTCGGCAGATAGCCTCGCGGGCCGAGCTCAATCAGGTCATAGCCGGCCAATTTCATCTGATCAAGACATGAAGACCAACTGATCTGTCTCGGGTCGTCTGCGAACCAAACACCCCACGAGTCCGGACATGTGCCGAGCTTGATTGTCATTAGGAGCTGAGCGCAGCTGGCGAATCAAGAGCGGCAAAACATGCATTCGCGATCGCATCCGCATCGATCTGCGCGGCTTGATACAGATCGTGGATGTCGCCAGATTCGCCGTAGTGAGTCACGCCTAGAGGCCAGGCGGCGACGCCGAGCATCGAACCAACCCAGGCGAGCGCCGCCGGATGGCCATCCAACACGGTGACCACAGGAACTGGCGCGGCTTGTGCGGATTGAATGCGTTGCCCTCTATGCACTGCGCCTTGCCACTGCCGATAGATCCGGTCAGGGCTGACACAGTTGACAACGCTGGCGTAGACACCGTCGTCGAGCAGCGTCTGAGAAGCTTTCGCAGCTTCGGCGACTAGCACTCCGCTCGCCCAAATGTCGACAGCGTTATGACCCGGCCGATATCCGGATTCACGAGTGCGATCAATCAGCCGGTAAGCGCCGGACAAAACCTGACTGCGAAGTCTCTCGCGGTCGGTCAGAGGGAAGAGCGCCTGATCGATCGGCGCCGTGCTGAGTCTGAGGTAGGCAGATTCCGGGTCACGCTCGTTGAGCAGGGAGCGGAGTGTTTCAAGAATTACCCACTCCAATTCCTGAGCGAAGCACGGCTCCCAGTACACGACACCCGGCAATCCCAATCCTATCGCCGGAGTAACGATTGACTGATGCGCTCCGCCCTCAGGTGCGAGGGTGATTCCCGACGGCGTACCGACCAAGATAAAGCGCCCACCCGAGTAGAGGCTGTAGATGAACGCGTCGAGTGCGCGAGCAACAAATGGGTCGTATAGGGTGCCCACGGGTAGCAGTGTCTCGCCGGTCAAATCATGCGCGAGTCCAAGTTGACCCAGCATCATCAGGAGATTCGTCTCTGAGATTCCCAATTCGATATGTTGGCCCTGGGGATGTCTATCCCAGCGAATCAAGCGGGGCCCAATGGACATAAACAAGTCGTTGGCGTCATCGTGGTCCCAAACACCCCCCTTGTTAATCCAGCCACCTAGATTCGTGGAGGTAGCCACGTCTGGACTAACCGTCACTACTCGTTTTGCCGCCTCAGGCGCGCTCCTGATGAGTGCGGTGAGGATGTGGCCAAAGGCACGTTGAGTCGATTGACTGCCCCGGTAGTTGTCGCCGAAATCAGTTGGCAGCTCAAATGGTTGTTTGGGTGTTGGAGGCGGCCGTCGTGCAAATAACTTCCCTCGTACCGCAGACAATCGTCCGGCGGGGGAATCCGAGGCAAAGAGCGACCATTGGTCGTGCTCGTCAACCTGGAGAGTCTTGGCTAAATCGGCGACTTGCTCGGAGGTGAGCAACGCCGAATGGTTGAGCGAGTCTGCCGCAATCGGTAGGCCCCACCCCTTTATCGTGTACGCGAACACAACAGCGGGACTGTCTGCTCCATCGGCACGAGACAGAGCCTGTTTGATCGCTTCGGTGTCGTGACCGCCGAGGTCAGACACCAACCTCATCACCTCGTCATCGGTCCGCGGCTCCAGCTTGTCCAGATCGAGTCTTCGGCGAACTTCATTGGCGGGGCTTCGAAGCAAGACTTGATACATCTCATTACTCATGTCGTCGATGCAGCGACGCAATTGCGATCCCCCCGGTTCGGCGACTGCCCCTTCGAGCAGCCGGCCGTACTTGGCTTCTACTACCGTCCAGCCGTTTGCTCGGAACATGTCTTTCCATTGGCCGACGCGTATACCCGGAATTACTCGATCAAGCGATTGGCGATTGACATCGACGATCCAAATCACATTGTCGAGTCGATGTAATGCGGGTTCGGCCACAGCCTCCCAAATGGAACCCTCATCCAACTCCGCGTCGCCCAAGATGGAGAAATAGCGAGCTGAGGATGCGGTCTGAGGACCGAATCTTTGCTGCACGAATTTGTCGACAAGGGCGGCGAAGTTCGGTGCGACTGCGCCTAAGCCGACTGACCCTGTCGAGAAATCCACGGGGAAGGGATCCTTAGTTCGAGATGGATATGCCTGAAGGCCGTGATAGTCCCGCAGCCTGGTCATGTATTTCCGTTCCAAATTACCCATGAGGTAGTGAATTGCATGCAGAACCGGCGAAGCATGTGGTTTGACAGCGATTCGGTCCCCCTGCCGCATGAAATCAAAAAAGAGCACAGTTAGTAGACTGACCACAGAAGCGCTCGAGGCTTGATGTCCGCCGACTTTGAGACCAGAAGGGTTATGCCGCACTCGGTTTGCGTGATGGACGATTAGGGTGCTGAGCCAGAGTACGCGGCGCTGAATCTCCTGTAGGACGTCGACTTCCGACCCTGAGTTGGCAACAAAGCCAGCAGAGCTCGCCATTGCGCTACTGCTCCGAGCTGGACTTCTTGGCCTCGTCATCCTGGAACAGCCTTTGCAGGAGATCCGAAGTGGCCTCTTCAAGCAATCGATCGCAGCCCACAGAAATTGGAGCAACGTTTCCATAGTGGCGGTGGCTCAGCGAAACTTCGTAACCGCCGTAGGCATGCTCTTCGGTCGTAGGGAGGTAGCCGGCTGTGGCATTCGTGTAGCCGCAACAGATGGTGAACTGGGCGGGCGAAGCCTGTTTGATGCGCGATCCAATCTCATTAAATGGTTCGCCCGGCAGGCCAACTACCGCGATATCACCGATTCTTATTACCTGGACAGGCGCTGAAACGGTGCGCTCAGCAGTACCCGATCGAATGCGGTTCTCGACTGAAGCGGCCCAGGCAGCGTGAATGTCAACCGGATTCCATACCTCAGGGCCGCATCCGCGATCCTGTAGTTCGCGAACTTGTGATTCCAACTTGGAGCGAAGACTCTCAATCTCGACCAGAGATGGGAGTGCGTCAAGCGGAAGCTCTAGATTCCTCGTGGCGAAGTCGATCCGAATGTCGGCGTCCGCATCCGTTACCCAGCGATAACGCGCGATGGGCACAGCAGATCGATACTCGGTACGTTCAAGTCGCCTCGGCAGTGTGTTGGCATCGTTGTATGCGGCGAGGGCAGCTATCGCCAGGCGACGCCCAAACATGACCTCAGGCCCCGATTGCTCCATGAAAGACTCAAGCGGGTTTACGTTCCCGGCACAACCCTGAAGAAACAGACAATCGGCGCCGGTCCAGGAGCGAACTGCAGATCGGAGGGCTCCGACATAATCGGAACTGGCCTCGGCCACATCTGGCCCGACAACCACAGGGTGGCAGGCGAAGCTGACCACGGCCGCGATTGGCGAACCGTCGTCTCCATCAATGCGCAGCGACGAGACCGTCCGATCGCACTCACCATCCTTGTTCCAACCAAGGATCGTTGTGCCATCCCGTAGTCTCTCTCGCCGGTTCACGGAAAGACCTTCCAGGGCGCTCTTAGCCGCCCCGACTCGAGCCCGGCGCAGTGAGTTTGCTGCCTGTGCGGCTGCCGTCGCTGCAGACTGCACCAACAGGTCCCAATAGTTGATTTCGTCAGGGGTTAGTTCGTGGACCAACCCGCCGAGCTTGAGCATTCCCGGCGGTGGAGGCGCCGCGTGCGTGTGCTGGCAGTTGACGAATACGGCGTCAATTTGGGAGCCGGAGGATTCAGCGATCGCCTCTCGCATACGACGTCCGCTCTCACCGGGGGTCCCCAAAAGATCAAGGCCGACAAACGTCGCACGGCGCTGCCCATCGTCGACAACTAACGCGGTTACCTCCAATCGCTGCCCCTGTCCGCGCACGGGCACATGTCGGCGAAGAAAGCCGACCAAATCAACGCCAAGCGGAGCCGGCACCGGTATAGATGCGATTCCTGCCCGAAACTCGCCCACGCTAGAGTCCGAAACCGACCTCGATCTTGAATCCGTCCGAACTTCGCAATTTGACCATCACCTCGTCCACCGCTTCCTCAAGGATGTCCGCGATCTCATCTATCTCGTCAATGGTCGTCACCAGTGGCGGCGCTAATGTGCCGATTTGGGGAGATGCACGCATGAGCAGTCCGCGCTTGCGGGCGGCCTGTTGAACCGCGGCCGCGAATGGCACCGAAGCAGGGAATTGTTCTCCGGTTGTGCGGTCACGAACGAACTCGATCCCATACAGCAAGCCCAAGCCACGCACTGCCCCAACGAATTGACACCTTTCTTCCAGCGCGGCCAGTCGTGTTGCAAGTCGTCGGCCGGCCGCCGCGACGTTTTCGAAAACGCGACCTTGCTTCATTGCTCGGATCGTGGCGAGACCGGCTGCCGCACTGACTGGGTTCGCGGCATGCGTATGCCCAGCCTGAAACTGAAGGTTGTCGTCTGGGTCTCCCCAGAATGCGGCACCAACGCGTTCAGTCATGAGTACCGCGGAAAGTGGCGCATACCCGCTCGTGATTCCCTTCCCGACACACATCAGATCAGGCCAAACGCCGAAAAGTTCCGCGGCAAACCACGAGCCAAGCCGGCCAAACCCAGTAACGATTTCGTCGAATATCAAGAGCACACCAAGCTCATCACAAACGGTTCTTAGCTGTTTCAGGTAGTCAGTCGGAATCACATGTACGCCCGCGGTCAGCATTACTGGTTCGACGATGACTGCGGCAACGGTGTCAGGGCCTTCACGCTCAATTGTGTCGCGCAACTCATTGCATGACTCAAGCACGCAGGTGATGGGGTCATGCAACCCCGGCTCATGCTGGCAAATTGGAGGCCTGACATGAATAAATCCAGGCGCCAACGGTTCATAAGGAACACGAAGCTTTGGCCAACCAGTCGCTGAAAGGGCTCCTAACGTTGCGCCGTGGTAGCTCTGGTAGAAACTGACAATCTTGTAACGTCCTTTCTCACCTGATTGCCTGTGGTGCTGTCGGGCTAGCTTCATAGCTGCCTCGGTGGCTTCGGAGCCACTGTTGAGTAGCTTTACGTATTGCATCCGGCCGCCAGTAAGCTCGATCAATTCACCAACTAGCTCGAGGGCGCGCTCATTCGTTGACATGATTGGCGAAGCAAAGGCGAGCCGATTGAGCTGAGCGGCCATGGCCTCCGCGACGGCTTTGGCAGAGTGACCAAGGCTTACCGCGAAGACCCCGGAAATTCCGTCTACATAGCTGTGACCGTGGTTGTCGACAACCCGAATGCCATTTCCTTCGACAAGGATCAGTGGATCCTTGGCAAACGTCTTCATTTGGTTGAAATCAACCATGACGTGGCGAACCATCTGGCTTAGATCGGGCGTCTGGGCCACCAACTAACTCCCTGGAATGAAAAACGCCGCGTCAGACTATCACTGGTCAGACCGGTCTGTCAAAGCCGGGAGGCGACTCCGACGGCGGCTAGCTCGGGTACTTGGCGTTTTGCTCAGCGGCGAAACGGTGGGCGATAGCTGCATGGTCCCGCAGTAAAGCGCTTGCTTCCTCGCGGGATTGTTTCTCAAGCGCCGAGACGATCTTGAGGTGTTGATCGAGAGAGTTCCGGGCCGCCGCTGGCACCGAGTAAACCGCTTTGGCCGATTCAGACATGAGCTGAATCAAGTTGATGATCAGGTCGCGCAGTAGCCGGTTAGGAGTACGCCGGCATAGGCTTCGGTGAAAGTCAAGATCAAGTGCAGCTGCCTTATCAAAGTCGTCGGCGTCGATAGCTGCCAAAGCTCGTTCATACACAGCGCGAGCTTCCGCGGCAACCGCCGGGAGTAGGTGGGTGGGGAGTTCAAGAATCCCCGCCGGCTCGATCAGTTGTAGTACGTGGTTCAGCTCCGCAACTTCGTCGTGATGCAGGTCCAGCCAGCTCGCCATAACGGCTGAATTCGAATTGGATCTCGGACGTGAGGTCACAAAACGACCTCGCCCAACCCTGGCCTCGAGCACTCCGGTAGCCTCGACGATCCGAAGAGCCTCGCGCAAAGCGGTGCGGGAAACACCAAGTTGCTGAGCGAGGTCACGCTCTGCTGGCAAGCGTGACCCGGCTGGCAGCTGACCAGAATGGATCAAGCCCAGTATTTGCTCGGCTGCCAGATCAGAGAGGAGGGCCGTTTGGACACCCTCTAATCGATTGAAGAGATGTGCGCCTGAGCGCGTCGTCATCGCTGCCTGCTCCCTGATGATTATCGTTCGCCCCGGGCAATCGAGCCCAAAATGGCGGCGCAGGGACAGAACTTCACGCTCTGATACATGGTCCGACCCATCGTACCAACCGGCTCGTGAAGGTAGCATTACCTCGTGATAAAGAGGATCAGTCTTGCTAGGCGACGGCGTGGCATGACACTACAGGACTTCGCCGCTCACTGGCTTGGGCCACACGCTGAAATTGCATGCCGAATTCCAGGCATCCTCGGTTACGTCGTCAACCTGGTCGAAGATCCCGAATCGGTAGGTTGGGACGGCCTCGCCGAGACATGGTTTGAATCACGTGAGCAGGCCGTCGCTGGATTTGAGTCCGAACCTACTCGATCCCTGCTCGCACTGGATCGTCCGAAGTTCTTGGATGAGGTGAAAATCATGTTTGTCGAGGAGCACGTGGTTGTCGAGCCGCCAAAGCGAAATGCCACGAACTGAGGAGCTGCGTAGCTCGGATCCGCGGCCGTGGGTTTGCCGCCCACGCTGAGTTAATGCGGCAGGCGCGGATAGGAATAATCGGCGCGGGCTACTGGGCTACTTACTTCTACTTGCCGTTTCTCCAGGCCAGCGATGCGTCTTGCTGCGTTGGGGTGGTTCGCCGGAACAAGGAAGCACTCGGGGCGCTGAAGCAGGCGTTCAACCTCGAGATTGCGTCGCCCAACGTTAAAGATCTATTGGCGAGTGGATGTGATGGGATCATCGTCGCATCTCCGCATGCACTTCATCGGGAGCACGTAGAGCAAGCTCTAGACGCCGGATGTCATGTGCTAGTTGAAAAGCCAATGAGCATCACGCTCGTCGAGGCAAAAGCGATGTCAGCCGCGGCGCGACGCGCAGACCGTTTGCTCAGTGTCGCGTGTGGGTGGAATTACTCGTCAATTGCACTCTGGGCGAGCCAGATGGTTGCTTCTGGAAAGTTGAAAGAGCCTCGCGAAATCGTCGGCTCAATGAGCTCTTCGCTGATCGGCCTTTTCTCTGGTCAGTCTGGTTACGGGAAGGTAACCCTTGGAAAGTTTGAGTTTGAGGCTAGCCCCGACACGTACGCCAATCCAACAGCGGGTGGGGGCTATCTGTACGGACAAGTAAGCCATCAGCTCGGGCTTGCGCTGGCATTAATTCAGGCCGATCCTGTCGAGGTTTTCGCCCGACTGGGTCGGTTATCAAATGGAGTCGACATTGACGCGAGCCTTTCTGTCGAGTTCGCTGATGGGACGCTGGGCTCGTTCTCCGGAAGCGGGCGGCTTCCGTGGGGCGTCCGCTATCCCATGGACATCGAGTTGTTTGGTGACGGAGGCTTGGTGCGCCTGAACTTTGGCCTGGACCGAGCGGAAGCCTTCTTCCACCATCAAGGAGCCACAAATACCTATCGCCTGGAAGCGGGTGTGCAGGCGTTTAGTGGACGCGAGCCGGACGAAGCTCTAGCCACTAGGGACGGCGACGGACTTTATACCTGCGAGGGTCCGATCAATATGTTGATCGAGCGCTGTGTTGGCCGGAATGCTCCTGATAGAGCGCCGGCTGAGCTTGGCGTTCGGGTGGTCGCCGTACTGGAGGCTGCATCGCGTTCGGCGCAGCTGGGCCGGCCGGTTCGTGTATCTGAACTATGAGAGCCCACCCGCGCCTCTCTTGCAGCGAATACTCGTTTCCTTCGTTGGCGCGCGATGAACGTCTAGGACTCGTGGCCTTACTGGGGTTTGAGTCGGTCGACGTCGGATTATTCCTCGACCCGAATACCGAGGTTCGACCTTTCTTGGCAGATCCCGCGGCCGAGGCCAAAGTCCTTCGGAATCAAATCGAGGCCAACCGATTGAAGCTTGCCGATCTATTTCTAATCGTTGGGGGCGACAGCTTCGCAGCGCACGCAATCAATGCACAGGATCACGAACGGCGGTTGGAGCTCCGAAGGATCTTCGAGGCGGCAATCCTAGTCTGCCGCGAGCTCGAACAGCTGAGCATGTCCCTTCTGCCTGGAGTGACCTGGCCTGACGATAGGAGAGCGAGCTGGGAGACGGCGGTATCAGAACTACGATGGCGCGTCGAACACGCCGCTCACCTGGGTATTGAGATTCGCATCGAGCCTCATATCGGCTCGATTGTTTCGACTCCCGAACTGGTAATTCAACTGCTGGGAGAGGTTCCAGGCCTTGGGCTGACTCTCGATGCTGGCCACTTCGTGTTCCAGGGTATTGGGCTCGATCGGATCCTCCCGTTGGCACCACTGGCACGCCATGTGCATTTGAGTGGAGCGCGGCCTGGAGCCGTCCATGTGGCTTTGGAACACAATGAGATTGATTTCGCCGCGTTGGTTTCGGCGCTTGAGAGCGCGGGTTTTTGTGGCCGATACTCGGTTGAATACGTTCCGATGGCGAAGTGGGGTGCCGATTCGACAGACGTACTCGGAGCGGTTATAGCGCTCCGTAACACGATGGGCAGTCTCCTGCTGGCACGATCCACTGCCGGCCAAAAATGAACTGCTTGTGAATCTAAGCGATGTCATACTGCCGCTGGTCTGTCCGCAATTGGAGCTTTGTTCTGCATGCCATCAACACCACTGACCAAAAGGCGCAGCCGTTCGGTGACAGAAGGTTTTCAGCGGTCCCCGAATCGTGCATTCCTCCGTGGAGTCGGAATGAGCGATGCAGATTTCGACAAGCCATTGCTGGGGGTGGTGAGCACATGGAACACGGTTACACCGTGCAACCTGCACCTGGGGGGTCTTGCGGAAGCCGCTTTGAGTGCCGCACGCAGCAGCGGTGTGGCGGCTCTCTCATTCACGACTATTGCTGTAAGCGATGGCATCGCAATGGGTCATGAGGGGATGCGTGCATCGCTGGTCAGCCGAGAGGTAATAGCGGATTCGGTTGAATTGATGGTGATTGGCGAAGGCTTTGACGGCCTCGTCACGATTGCTGGCTGTGACAAGAGCTTGCCGGCGATGCTCATGGTTGCCGCCCGAACCGATGTACCTTCCGTGTTTGTCTATGGAGGTTCGAGCGAGCCAGGGCATTACCGCGGGCAAGAAATCTCAGCCCTCAATCCCTTTGAGGCTGTTGGCGCCTTTGCAGCTGGAGAGATAACCGCCGCGGAACTCCGCGAAATCGAGCTGGCTGCATGCCCGGGGCCAGGTTCGTGTGCCGGCATGTACACGGCCAACTCCATGGCTTCAGTAGCCGAAGCCTTAGGACTTGCACTACCGGGGAGCGCTGGACCATCCGCCACATCCGCGCGACGGTTCGAGATTGCCCGCAGCTCTGGGGAAGTCGCCAGCAGACTCCTCCGTGAGGGTGGGCCAACTCCGAGGCAGATTCTTACGAAACAAGCTTTCGAGAATGCGATTGCTGTCGCATGCGCTCTTGGAGGATCAACGAATGTCGTACTGCACCTCCTAGCCATCGCTGCTGAGGCGCGAGTCTCGTTAGAGCTCGATGACATTGCCCGCGTAAGCAAGCGGACTCCTCAGATCGCCAACCTCCGCCCAGCAGGCCACTACCTTATGCCCGATCTCGATCGTGCGGGTGGTGTCCCCGCGGTCATGCGCGAACTTCTCAGCGCTAACCTCCTTCACCCTGAGCCAATCACAGTCACTGGGCGAACAGTTGGCGAAAATCTGCAAGACGTGGCTCCAGTCCAAAGCGGCCAGGACGTGCTGCGCGCGCTAACGGATGCAAGAACGCTCCAAAATGGACTGACAGTGCTCCGTGGGAGCCTTGCCCCGGAAGGCGCGGTAATGAAGACTGCCCACCTGGGTCGACTGAGCCACCGCGGGCCCGCACGTGTTTTTGAGTCAGAGGAAGATGCGATGACCGCGATAGTGGGGCTTCGAGTCCAGCCTGGCGATGTGATCGTTATCCGAAACGAGGGTCCGCGCGGAGGGCCAGGAATGCGCGAGATGCTCGCGCCAACGGCAGCTATTCAGGGATCAGGTCTAGGGAAGAACGTTGCACTGGTGACGGACGGTCGCTTCAGTGGAGGCAGTTTCGGCTTGGTAGTCGGGCATGTGGCCCCTGAAGCGGCTGCCGGGGGGCCGATAGCTGCCCTGCGCGATGGCGATTTGATCACCATCGATGCCGTCGCAGGCGTTCTGGACGTCGCGCTAAGCGAGACAGAGTTAAAGAAACGACTGGAGGATTGGAACCCACGGCCTGCCCGCTACGAGAGTGGTGCGCTCGCCAAGTATGCAAGTCTGGTGGGCTCAGCTGCTCGCGGCGCGATCTGCAGGCCGGTTGACAACGGAGTCCGGTAAGCTGCCGACCCTTTTCGATCTGTCTCCGACCGAGCTTGAACATTACCGTCCGGAAAGGAACGAGCCATCTGGCTTCGACAATTTCTGGAAGACCACACTCTCCGAGGCTCGGGATCGGAGGCACAAGACTTTGTTTGTTGCTGTTGATTCTGGACTGCGAACCGTTGAGGCTTGGGACGTCAGTTTCAGCGGGTACTCAGGCCAGACCATAAAGGGATGGTTCCTCCTACCGGCTCGTCGCAACGGCCGACTGCCCTGTGTCGTGGAGTTCCTCGGCTATGGGGATGGGAGGAGTTCCCCGGTCGATCGATTGCTCTACAGCGCTCTTGGGTTCGCTCACCTGGTTATGGATAACCGTGGTCAAGGTAGCGGCGCACGACCCGGTGACACACCGGATCTCGGAGCTGATGAGAGTCCTCACTATCCGGGATTTATGACTCGAGGGATTCTGGATCCCGAGCATTACTTCTATCGACGGATCATTACAGATGCCGTTCTGGCCCTCGATGCGGCAACTGATCATGAAGAGGTAGATCCCCAAAGGCTGGTAGTAGCTGGTATGAGCCAAGGCGGGGGGCTCGCTCTTGCGGTCGCAGGGTTAGACCCGCGCCCGTCGGGGCTAATCTCTGACGTGCCTTTCTTGTGCCACTATCGGCGCGCCACCGAGATTGCAGACGAGCAACCCTACAACGAAATCGCACGATACTGCCGTGTTCATCGGGATCGTATTGAACAAGTCTTTGAGACGTTGGCTTACTTCGACGGCCTGAATTTCGCAGCTCGTGCCAAATCAAAGGCCCTGTTTTCGGTCGGACTCATGGACGAAATCTGTCCTCCCTCAACCGTTTACGCCGCCTTCAATCACTACCTCGGTCCCAAGAGAATCAATGCTTGGCCATACAACGGGCACGAGGGTGGAGGACCGCACCAGGATGTCGAGCGAATAGGCTTCCTCCACGACCTCTGGGCATAGTTTCTTGGCTGATCTAACGAGATCGCGACTCCAGCGCGCCCGAGCAGCATGTCGGGCCGCATGGGGCGGTGGCTGAGTTGCTCGCTGCTCAGCTCACGGACATTCCAGCGAGGCGGTTGACGGTGGTTCATGTCTCAGAACCAGTACCACCACCAGGAAAAGCCCTTGTCAAGGTAGACGCCTGCGGGATCTGCGGGACCGACCTCCATCTAATGGATGGTTTGTCATTTACCCCGTCACTACCGTTCATTCCTGGACATGAGCTTGTTGGCACCGTGGTAGCGGTCGGAGCATCCGCTGACGAGCGGTGGCTGGGCTCAAGAGTCACTGCGACCATCTTCGAGGGTTGCGGAATTTGTGATGAATGTCGCTCTGGCGATGAGCGATTGTGCACCTCGATGGTTGGCGTACTCGGGCTTTTCGCAACGTCAGGCGCGTATGCCGAGTACGCGGTCGTGCCCACACGCCACTTGATTCCGGTGCCGGCATCACTCTCGAGCGTTCGTGTTGCATGCGTCGTCGACGCAGGCCCAACTGCGCGAAACGCACTGCGAGTCATCGAAGGCCGTCTACATTCAGGCGGCATCGTAGTGGTCGGGGCCGGCCCGGTAGGTTTCCTGGTGGCTCAACTGCTTGGTCGAACCGCCGTCGATCCATTGATAGTCGAGCCAAATGATCTTCGACGCTCCGCCGTGGCCAACGGTCGTCGCCGAGTTGCTCGCGGCTTGGACGAGGTTGAAGATCGCCCCAATGTTGTGATCGAATGCAGCGGCGCGGAGGAAGTGGTCAGATGGGCAGTTGGTGCTCTTCGACCTCACGGAACCCTTGTCGCAATCGGATTCCCCACCCTCAGTCAACTGTCGTTCCTTCCGGTAGTTCGCAAGGAACTAAGAATCATCGGAGTCAGATCCGGAACGACTGCCGATTTGGTTGAGATTCTCGATCTGGCGGCAGATGGCCGCTTGGCCTTACCGCAGATAACAGAGTGGGGGCTCGACGGCATCAACGATGCGCTAGAGGTCCTGAGATCTGGCGGGGCACCGGGAAAATGCGTGATTGTGACTCAGTCTCAAGTCACATCGTCGCCTTCACAGCGGGATTCCGTCTAGCGATAGCCCCCGAAAAGACATTGTTCTTCCGGTGGCGAGAGTCAGCTCCCAAGCTATCGTCTCTCCTCCAGAAAGGAGTTGATATTGGCCGCGGAGGATCGAAATATCCAGTCGGTCGGTACTTCCGGTGCAGGGCTCCAGCGCGACCCAGCCCCAAGGGCCTTCGTGGGCCGGATTCATTCCGAGACTGACACAGACTCCGACTCTCGAGACGTGAGCCAGATCAAAGCTGAAGCCTGCGTAGTCTCCTGATGCTGGCGACCAAATCGCACACCATCCCATCTCAAGCGGCCCGGCGTAGACCTTGTCAATTATCCGACCTTTTGTATCAGGCAACTCGCGCAGGTCATGCTCGCGACCGTCATTCCCAGTAACGAGTGGCCAGCGTAACTCAGATAGGAAGCCATCTTCGCGCAGGCGATTCCCACCCAGCATCAACTCCTGAGACAGTCGCGGCCGGCCGGGCAGCAACACTAGCATTCGCGGGTCGACTGCGAAGAGTGGATGAGCGCTCCAACAATACTTAAACGCTACTGAGGACGGATTCGTAACTTCATAAGCGATTCTGACGCGGGCATCGTCCAGCAAGTTGATTTGCTTCTCGAAAACATATGGAAAGCGAACACCTCTGGTCTGCAGCCGTGCACCAATTGACGTTAACTCAAATTCCCAAGGCAGGCTCCAGACTTCCCCATGATCTGGCACGAACACTCCGTTGAAGGGCGAGTCGGGATAGTAGCAGCCACCGATTGTCGGGAAACACTCATCGAAGCCGCTCAGGTCATAGGACGCGAAATCATCTCCGTAGTTGGCACGGCGGAAGGCGCGATGTGGATCGCGCCAGAGCCACTGGCGGCCCGTCGACAAGTGTCGAAGCGAGACCATCTTGCCGCCCAGTTCAGGAACTAGCTCAATCTCTAGGTCGGCTGATTGCAAGCGGACAGCCCGCATGCCGTCAATGGTTAGTTCAGAGTTTTTTACTGAGGCCCTCATCCGGTTTGGTGAGCGCCGAGCGGGCGAATCTGGAGTCGAAAAGAGGCCTGGGGTCTGACCAGTCTGCTCATCGTGAGTGCACTCTGACGACGATTTTCGTATTCACCGGTGCTCGACCGCTCTCCCGCACTTGACGAGCGGCCTGACCAATCATACACTTGCGCCCATATGCTGCCAGGGAGGTGGTATAAGCGCGGGCGACCAACGGATAGGACCAGATCAAGGTTGCTTCGATCTGATTTCTGGAGGTAAATCGATGATTAGTGTCGGAGCCGTGCGTGTTGGCATTGGCCATGGGGCCAGGCCCAAGAGAGCGGGCAAGGGCACTTTGACGTTTGCCTGGGCAGCTCTCTTGACGTTGGCCCTCTCTGCGTGTGCAAATCAGGGCACCGGAGGAACCAGCGAAAAGCCTTCCGGGAAGATCGTTGTATGGGACTTCAACTACAACACCGAAGCCGGCAAGAGCTATCAACAGGTGGATTCCAATTTCATTGCCAAATTTCCCGGCGTCAACATTGAACATGTAGCCAAGCCGGCAGGGGAGTACGGCAAAGTCGTTCAAGCGGCCATGGCCGCGAAGTCGGGACCAGACGCCCTGATGCTTCAAACGCCGTTTGCAATTAAGGATTACTACACCCTCTTGACTCCTCTTAACGATCTGATAAGCGCTGATATGAAGAGTCAGTTCGCAGGCTGGGGAGGAATGAATCCGGACCTTGATCCGAACGGAAAGGTATACGGCATTCCATATAGCTTTGGTGGCAC
>Ga0066709_100000582_pt1 | contig 20454 bp, 18 predicted proteins | sample GraSoiAngelo_158_FD_79665 | JGI IMG/M metagenome (GOLD analysis project Ga0066709, IMG submission 79665) | Grasslands soil microbial communities from the Angelo Coastal Reserve, California, USA - 14_1009_16_30cm | ecosystem: Environmental > Terrestrial > Soil > Grasslands | place: USA...
CGGCGCGCCGCGCCAGTAGTTCTCGTTCGCCTCGAGCACCAGCCGCTCGTTCTTCGCCCACGTAACCAGCTTGAACGGGCCGGTCCCGTTCGGCTTGGTGGCGATCGCCTCCTTGCCCACGGCGTTGGTGTGCTTCGGCGAGAGCATCAGCCCGTAGAGCTCGCCCATGCGTACCGGCAGCAGGAAGTCGGGCGTCTTGGTGATCACGTTCACGGTGAAGGGATCGACGATCTCGGTCCCGGCGATCGTGCTGAGCTCGGAGCTGACGGTGGCCTTGGTCTCTGGATTTGTGGCGCGGTCGAGGGTGAACTTGACCGAGTCGGCGTTGAAGTCGTCGCCGTTGTGGAACTTGACTCCCTTGCGCAGGGTGAACTGCCAGGTCGTCGCGTTCAGCCTTCTCCAAGATTCGGCGAGGGCGGGCACCAGGTTGCCCTGGACGTCGCGGGCCGTCAGCCCGTCGTAGACGTTGACGATGAAGATCTGGGTGTTGCGCCCGACGGTCAGGTGCGGGTCGAAGGTATTCGGCTCGGCCGCGAGGCCGATCTTGACCTCGCCGGTCGGCGCGGCGGCGACCGGCGCGCCGGCGCCCAGCCTTGCCGCCGCGGCGGTCAGGCCCAGAACGCGCAGCGCGGCGCGCCGAGTCATCGTTCCCTGGTTCATGGTCGCTCCTTTCAGGCGCCGGTCTGCCGGCCCTTGACCTCGACGATGACATTGCGGAACGTCTTCGTCCCGATGTTGCGCAACGCGTGCCGCAAGGTGCCCTGGTTCCAGCGCATGATCGCTCCCGGCGTCACCTCGATCCGATCCACCGTGCCGTCGGCGTTCGGCCGCTCGACGACGTCGCCCTCCACGACGATCGAGGTGTAGTCGAGGTAGTGGGTGTGCCAGCCGGCCTTCTCGCCCGGCGCCAGCTCGATCCGCCAGACCCTCACGCTGTCGTCCTCGTACACCAACTCGGTCCCGATCGGGTTCCCCTTAGGATCCGCCTCGTCCATCATGGCTCCTCCCGGGCGCGAAGGTAGCACAGAGCGAGTATCATGACCCTCCATGTCCTACGTCGGCGCGGCGCTGAGCCCGCGTGAGACGAAAAAGCTGGTCATCGGGCGCGGCAGCTACGTCGGCGACCTCACCGTGCCGGGCCTGCTGCACGCTGCCTTCGTGCGCAGCCCGCACGCCCACGCTCGGATTCGTCGGATCGACGTCGACGCCGCGCGCCGGCAGCCGGGCATCGTGGCAGTGCTGACCGGTCACGATCTGGCGCGCGTGACGGCGCCGCTCAGGATCGCGCCCCCGATCGAGGGGCTCCTACCCATGGAGATGCCAACCTTGCCGATGGACAAGGTCCGCTTCGTCGGCGATCCCGTCGCCTGCGTGATCGGCGAGCAGCGCTATCACGTCGAGGACGCCTGCGCGCTCGTCGACGTTGCGTACGCGCCGCTCCCGGCCGTGGTGGATCCCGAACAGGCCCACGATCCCGGGCTGCCGCTGGTCGACGAGATGATTCCGGCGAATCGCGCGTACCAGGGCGTCTTCGCCCACGGAGACGTCGCGGCGGCCCTCGGCGCGGCAGACAGGGTGGTCGCGGTGCGCTTCCACCAGGGTCGCCAGACGCACGTGCCGCTCGAGCCGCGCGGCTGCCTGGCGAGCTGGCTGCCCGGCGACGAGACGCTCACCTTCTGGCACTCGACCCAGATCCCGCATCCGATGCGATCGGCGCTAGCCGCGCGGCTCGGGATTCCGGAGAGCGGTGTCCGGGTGATCACGCCGGACGTCGGCGGTGGCTTCGGTCAGAAGATCCCACTCTACCGCGAGGAGCTGACCACGGCCGCAGCCTCGCGGCTGCTGGGCCGCCCGGTGCGCTGGATCGAGACCCGCCGCGAGAACATGCTCGCGTCGCTGCACGCCCGCGAGGATATCGTCGAGGTCCAGGCCGGGGTGAAGTCGGACGGTACCATCCTCGGTCTGGACGTCCAGATCCTCACCGACTTCGGCGCATACGCCTACTTCCCGGCGAACTACATGGCGCGCGTCGTCGGGATGATGGTTCCCGGTGCCTATCGGCTGCGCGACTACCGCTACGCGATCACGGCCGTCCTGACGAACAAGTGCCCGGCCGGCCCGTACCGCGCGCCGATGCTGATCTGCAGCTGGGTGACCGAGGGGACGGTCGACGCCGTTGCTCGAGCCCTCGAGCTGGACCCGGTCGAGGTCCGGCGTCGAAACATGCTCGCGGAATCCGACCTGCCATACACGACGGCGACCGAGCTGATCTATCGTTCGGTGTATCCGCGCGACACGCTGGAGCGCGCGCTCGCGGCGTTCGACTACGCGGACCGGCGCCGCGAGCAGGCCGCGGCGCGCGCGGGGGGACGGATCTCCGGGATCGGCGTGGCCACCTACGTCGAGCCGAACACGTACGGCTCGGAGTTCTACAAGACGGCGGGCATCCCCGGATCAGGGCACGACGCCGCGATCGTCCGCATCGAGCCCAGCGGCGCCGTCGCGGCCCAGATCGGCATCGTCAGTCAGGGCCAGGGGCACCTGACGACGGTCGCCCAGGCGGTGGCCGACGCGCTAGCGGTGCCGATCGAGAAGGTCCGGGTCCAGGCTGGCGATACGGCTGCCGCGCCGTACGGCATGGGCACGCGCGGCAGTCGAGGCGGCGTGGTAAGCACGGGGGCAGCGCTCGGAGCAGCGCGCCTCTTGAAGCAGAAGCTGCTGCGGATCGCGGCGCATCTCCTGGAGGCGCCGCTCGAAGATCTGGAACTGGTCGACGGGTCGATTCGCGTGCGCGGAACGCCGACGTCGGGCCTGACGGTCGCCCAGCTCGCCCAGAAGGCGTACTTCGCTCCGACGGAACTGCCGCCGGGGATGGAGCCGGGCCTCGAGGCGACGCACGCGTTCGATCCGCCGCCGCTGACCTTCTCGAGCGGGACCCACATCTGCCAGGTCGAGATCGACCCTGAGACGGGCGGCCTGACGATCCCGCGCTACACGATCGTCGAGGATTGCGGGCGAATGCTGAACCCGTGCATTGTCGAGGGACAGCTTCACGGCGCCACCGCGCAGGGCCTCGGCGGTGCCCTCTTGGAGGAAGTCGTCTACGACACTGACGGGCAGAACCGCAGCGCGACGTTGCTCGACTACGCGATACCGATAGCCGCGCTGATGCCGTTGTTCGAAGTCGAGCATCTCGAGCGGTTGGATCCGAACACACCGCTCGGCATGAAGGGAATGGCCGAGGGCGGGGTGATGGGCGCCTCGGCGGCGATCTCGAACGCCGTCGCCGACGCGCTGGCGCCGCTCGGCGTCACCGCCGGCCGCCAGCCGTTCACCGCTCGGCGGCTCGCGGAAGCTCTCCGAGCCGCGCGGCGCTGACATGGACACGACCGACCTCTGCTTCACGTCAGCCGTCGAGCTTGCGGAGCTGATCCGTGGCAAGGCGCTGTCGCCCGTCGAGATCACTCGCGCCGTGCTGGAGCGGCTCGAGAGGATGAACACACGCCTGGGCGCCTATGTCATGGTTCACGCCGAACGAGCTCTCGGCGAAGCCGGCGCGGCCGAGCGCGCGGTGATGGCCGGCGAGCCGCTCGGCCCGCTTCACGGCGTCCCCGTCTCGATCAAAGATAATCTCTGGACGGCCGGCGACCGCACCACCTTCGGCTCGCGCCTGTTTGCAGAGTTCGTTGCACCAGAGGACGCCCCGAGCGTGGCGAGTCTGCGCGCGGCCGGGGCGATCTTCGTCGGCCGGACCAATCTCCCCGAGTTCGCCTGGCGCGGCTCGACCGACAACCGACTCTTCGGCGAGTCGCGCAATCCCTGGGATCTCACGCGCACGCCCGGCGGCTCCACCGGCGGCGGAGCCGCAGCCGTCGCGGCCGGGTTAGGGCCGCTGGCCCTCGGCTCGGACGGAGCCGGCTCGATCCGCATCCCCGCCAGCTTCTGCGGGCTCGTCGGTCTGAAGCCGACCTTCGGCCGCGTGCCGATGTACCCGGCCGCCGGGGGTAACGAGCTGGTCGCGCACGTCTGTCCGCTCGCCCGTACCGTGCGCGACGTGGCCCTGATGATGAGCGCGATCGCCCGTCACGATCGGCGCGATCCGTTCGCGCTCCCCGACGACGGCTTGGACTACCTGGCCGCCTGCAATGAATCACTCGCCGGCGCGCGCGGTGGTGCGCCGGTCCGCATCGCCTGGTCGGCGAACCTCGGCTTCGCCCCTGTCGACCCCGAGACCCGAGAGATCGCTGAGGCCGCCGCGCGCGCCTTCTCGGAGGTCGGCCTGACGGTAGAGGAGGCCAGCCCGGAGCTGGGCGATCCGAGCCTGGTTCTCAAAACGCTCTACGGCGGCGCTCAGGCAGGCGCGCACGCGGCTCGCTCTCCCGAGCAGAAGGCGCAGATGGACCCCGAGTTGGTGGCGTACGCCGAAGCGTCAGCCGGCCTGAGCGTGGTGGAGTATCTCCGGGCGGTCGCCGCCCGACAGGCGCTGGTCGACGCGCTCAGACGATTCTTCGAGCGGTACGACCTGTTGCTCACCCCCACGTTATGCCTGCCGGCTTTTCCGCTCGGCATCGTCGGCCCCAGCGAGGTAGCCGGCCGCGAGGTGACCCACCTTGGCTGGACGCTCTGCTACCCGTTCAACTACAGCGGCCAGCCGGCCGTCTCCGTCCCGGCCGGCTGGACGGCAAGCGGCCTGCCCGTCGGGCTGCAGATCGTCGGCCGGCGCCTGGAGGACGCGCTGGTGCTCCGCGCCGCGGCGGCATTCGAGGCGCTCCGCCCGTGGGCCGCGCGGCGGCCGCGCGAATCGTAGGCTATCCGCCGCCGCGCGGCGGGAAGTCCTTCGGGGTAGCAACGCTGTTGGCGTCAGTAAGATCCAGCGCGGTCTCCGTACCGGCGCCTACGACGACCCGGGTCTCCCAGAGTTTGACCCCCGCGCTTCGGCCCACGACACGATACGCGCCGGCCGGCAGGTCCGACATTGTGTAGGGTCGCCCGAGGCCGATGTGCAGCCGGAAGCTCTGGCCCTTCGTCACGGCATCGTCGCCGGTGAACCGGAGCTCGAGCGAGACGTTCTGGGCGTCGGGATTCACACCCGGCCAGGCCGTCCTCCCCTTGATCGATCCGATGCCTGATGGCGACGGCCCACCCTCCGCCCCAGGCAGGGGCAACATCGCCACTTCCTGTCGAGCGGATTGGGCACCCGGCGCGCGCTCGGCCGCCGCCAGCCACTGGCGCGCCATGGCGACTTCCGGCTGCCCGGGCGCCCCATGCGCGACGACCCAGCGGAATTGTTCGGTGGTCTCTCGGTGCCGGTCGAGCTGGCTCAGCGCGGAGCCCAGCGCGAACCGGAGGGCGACGTCGTCTGGAGTCGCCCGCAGCGCGTCACGGTACTTCTCGACGGCGCCGGTGTAGTCTCCGCGCCTCGCGAGCACGTCACCCTCCTCGCGGGGAGACGATGCCACGCTCGCCACTGGCGTAGGGGGCGCCGGGGGACTGCTGCACCCGGACGCCAGCGCGAACCCGAGCAGGACGACGAGAGCGCGTCTCACGATCGTCTACTGATCGGTCCAGCTGGACGTCGTCACGAGCCGGCGACTGAGGAGGTTCTGCACGAGGTCCAGCGCCTCCTTGCTGAACAGCAGGCTGGCATTGCCTCGGATGTCGCCCTCGAGGTTCGTGGACCCGTCGTTGTGCAACTCGTTGACGATCGTGGCCCCGTACACCGCCTGGTGCCCGCCGCCCCGGTACCGGATGCCGACGTTCTTGCCGGTGGAGATGATGGGCCCGTTCCAGCGGAAGTTCCCGTTGATGTCGGCGTTGCCGTTCTCGAGGACGAGGATCCCGGTGCCTTCGCTGTCGCCCGCGACATCGAGCGAGGTGTACTGGGTGTTGATGTTGTCCAGCGTGCCGCTGATGTAGACGATCTTCGGCTTGGAGGTCGAGCCCCAGCAGGTCGAGCTGCTCCAGTTGCTCGAGCAGGTGGGGGCTCCCGTCCCTCCGCCAATACCGTTGATCGAGTACGTGTGGCCGTTGCTGGTGTTGATGGTGATGTCGGCGTGCTGCTTGATCGCCGCGGCGAAGTCAGTGACCATCTGGGAAGTCAGGGCGCCGTCGGATTGGACGGCGTTGGCTCCCTGGGTCGTGGCCGGCGGATTGCCCGAGCTGGTCTCGTCCCGCCCGCGGATGTCGTTCTGCTGGTTGTTGGCGAGGGCGTTCTCGACCTGGGTCTCGAGCGCCGGGAGACTGCCGTTGACCGAGATCCCGTAGACGGCATTCGCGGTGCCCGTCGGCGTGCCCGGGGTGTCGGCCATCTTCGTGTCGCGCCCGTCGATCACGAAGCTCGAGCCGTTGAAATTCACGTCAGCCTGGATGCCCGGGAAGGCGAGCGCGGCGTTGATCGTCGGGACCACCGCCTTCGAGACGACCATGGTGATCGTCTTCGTGGAGCTTCCGACAGTGCCGATGGATGTGATGATGAGTTTGTTGTTGGTGTCGTTCGTCGCGTTGGCCCCGGGCTCGACCGCCACGCCCGTGAACTTGTTGTCGCCGGCGTTGCAATCGTTGCGGATCCGGACCGTGAAGGTTCCGTTCTCGCTCGTCAGCCCGGGGAACGTCGAGTTCGCCGTGCCGAGCACGGCACCGGTCGTGCAGGTAGCCCCCACCAAGTAGTTGTTCCACGTGTTGATGTTCGTCGCGAGTGTGTCGTAGGCGTACTCGACGCCAGCCTCGGCCACGTACCGCGCGCGGGTCGCGTCGCCGTGATTCCTCGAGATCTGGGGCTCAAAGGCGCTCACCGAGAGGAACGCCAGCACCAGCCCGGTGAGCGTCAAAAGGATCATCAGGGCCAACACGAGCGCGACGCCGCGTTCGTTGTTCACGAGCGTCGATAATCTATTCACTAGCGGTTCCTCAGACGCACCGAATCCGTCATCGTGACCAGCACTCGCCCTTGTTGTGTCGCCGCCGGCTGGTTCTGGGGCTGGGTCGTGAGCGTGACGACGATGATGCGAATGTTGTCGGCTGTCGCCGTCGTCACTCCGGTGCTGTCCTCATACGTGAACGTCAGAGTGTTGATGCCGGTCGCCAGGGTGAGCGCGGCCGCGTCGACCCCGGTCTCCTGGCGCGTAAGCGCGCCGCCGGCGAACGCGTAGACGACCTGCTCGCCGCGGACGTTCCCGTTGGCGTCCGTGACGGTGCCCCCCGCGTTGATGGCGCCGTCGCCGTCCCAGTCGTTCTGGATCGTGAACCCCGTCGCAGTCTGCGCCGCGATCGCGGTGAAGGGCGGCGTCCCGGTGCAGGTGGGACAAAAACCCGCGGTGCGGATCTCCTGGGCCATCCGGTCGATCGCCACACGGACGCTCTGGGTCGCCTCGACCCTGTTCGAGCCCACCAGGTAGCTCTCCTGACCAGTCTGGAGCATGACCAACAGACCGGCCATCACGAACGCAATGACTGCGCACGCGACCAGCAGCTCGGCCAGCGTGAAGCCGCCCTCGCTCTGCAGCGCTTGCATCGGTTTCATCTTCCGCCTCATGTCCGTGATGCGAGCATGCTGTACACGTCCACGCGGCGCTCCTGGTCTAGCTGGCCTCGTGCGCTGACCGGCTTGTAGAACACCGTCACCTGCACGAGCTTGCAGTTCGCCGTGCACGTCCCCCCGGGGTTGTTGGTGATCGTGGTGACGCGCTGGTACGCGGACGCGTTTGCGATGGAGCCGTACGCTTCCGTGGTCGTGCCGGCGGCGATGGACGCATTTGTCCAGTCGACGAGCGCCGTCGCCTTCAGCTGCTCGAGCCTCTGCTCGGCCAGAAAGGCTGCTGTCGTCTCGCCCTTGCCGGTCTCGACGCCGCTCGTCGCGTACTGGAATCCGGTGGCGACGGCGACGAGGCCGATGGATAGGATGACCGTCGCGATGAGGACCTCGGCCAGCGTGAATCCCCGTTCGTCTCTCAGAGGAAGCCTCATTGGAGGTTCACCCGTCCGGAAGCCGCCACGACCACGGTCCGCGTCTTGTTGTTCACGGGATTCGTCACCGTGTAGGTCCCCACGGTGCTCGCCGCTCCCAAACTGGTGAAGACGACGTTCGCCGTCGTGCTGATCCGCATGGCGCCGGGATCCGAGATCTTGATGACGCCGTTGCCGTCCGTGCCGGGCCCCGTCCAGATCGTCCCGCCGCAGCCGCCCGTGCGGAGCTGGACATTCGTGCCTGTAACCTCCACGCAGACTGTCGTGTTACGGGTGATCGCCAGCTGCCGCCCAAGATTGATCGTGGTCGCGAGCTCTCGCGCGCCTGCCTGGAGGGCCGATGTCTGCACGTAGCTGATGAGCGTCGGTGCGGCGAGCACCGCGAGGATGCCGATGACCGCCACCACCAGGATGAGCTCGACGAGCGTGAATCCCCGAGCGTTCGTCTGAGGCTCGCCTGGATCGCATACCACAGCGCTGCGGATGTCCATCCGAAGACGGCTACCGCAATGGCTATGCCATGGGCTCCTGGCCCGAGGAAACACGGACTTAGCGGGCCGGTGCAGGGCCCGCGACAAAATTGGTAGCGCAGCCTGACAATTTTGGTCATGCCCGCGGTGAGGCGGAGGTCGTCGCCGACAGTGCTCGGCGAGGCTGTCACCGTGCCTCCGATCAATGAGCCGACTGACGCCCAGACGGGGCTGGTTCCGTTGGTCAGCCCCACTATTTGAGGGACACCGCCAACGGATGCAGGACGTCGATCGCCCATCCCACGTCGAGGCGCTCCCCCAGCCAACCCGGCGTGGCCGTCCGTGCGTGCAGGACAAGCCCTTCCAGTTCGTGTCGCGCTCGTAGAACTCTCACCGGATCGCCAAACACTTCAGGAGCCCACGGGACCTCGGGCAGCAGTCGGCCGTCGGGCCGGCGGAACCGAAGCTCGCCGTCGGGCTGTCGATCGAGCTGATAGCCCTCCTCGTGAACGGCGCGATGGTGTAGTCGGGCCCCCTTGGGCCCAGTGACGAATGTGGTGGCCCTGCGTGAAACGTCGCCCGCAGCCCGGGAAGCGACAGCCGCGGTCTCGATGGTGGAGCGCCCGCCGTAGCGCCGGCGGAATCACCACGCGGCTCGCGTCGCAGGCCAGACGTCGAGACGTTTCCGCGGAAACGTGGGTACCCTCCTCGAGGACGGACTGGCCGGGCTGATCGGGATCCGCGAGGACCGGGGCATCGACGTGGACGACAACCTGATATCGCTCTCCAGGAGCCCCGGGATCGATGCCGTGGTGCAGGGCCGTCTCCGCGAGTAGCGCCAGCGCGTCCGCCTGCTGCTGCTCCAACGTGGCATCAGCCGCCTGACTGCGGGACTGCTCGTACAACGCCTCGCGCGCTGCGGCCAGCGCCGGCATGAGCACGGCGCCGACCTCGGGCGCGAGCCGCCCGCGGAGAATCACCATGCCGTCCTCGTCCCGATACACGCGCAACGCGCGGCTCTTGTGTCGTCGCGCGTCTTCCTGAGCCTCAGCTATCCGGTCCACTCGTCGCCAGCCGCGCACGATGCGCTCGACATGGTCGGCCGTGCCGGCGCGCCCTACCGCCAACAGCCGTTCTTCGGTCTCCGGCGTGGCGACGCGGGTCAAAGCGCGGACCTTGGCGTACGAGAGCTCGCCGCGGGCGAGGGCCTGGGCCAGGAGCGGCAGCGTTCCCAGGGCTCGCGCCACGCGGACGCGTTCACGGGCTGCGCCCAGGTCGAGCCCCACTCGCCAACTCAGCCAGCCGGCGCAGGAGCGAAAGCCGGTGTTCGCTTAGCTGCCGAGGAACCGAATGCGCGCGCGCTCGTCGGCAGGGCAGTCGGGTCCGACGCCGAGGACGTCGGGGCCAGAGCCGTCGGCGAGGCGCGGCATACCAGGCGCGCTTCGAATGTCTCCAGGCCGTCAGCGCTCTGGGCGTCGACCGTGGGAGGGGCTCCGGGTGAGACCTTCGTCACGGTCACTCCGCGGCGCACCTCGGCGCCGGCCGCCGCCGCCAGAGGAGATCGGAATTGCGATAGAACGCCCACCAGCGAACCTCGTGGGCGCCCATCGCTGCTCGCCGCGGACGCGGTCCCGAAACTGTCGCTCGCGCTCCAGAATGAGAACGCGCGCGCCGCGCTCGGCCATGGCTTTGCCCAGCGCCGAGCCGGCAGATAACGTCAGAGCTTCGCGACAGCCGCCTTCGCCACGTCCTCGTCCTGCTGCGACGTGCCGCCACCGACTCCGCACGCGCCCTCGACCACGCCGTTACGGATGATCGGCACGGCGCCCATGCTCGGGATCATGTGGCCGCCCTCGGCGGCGACGATGCCCTGGATGATCGGGGTGCCGGCGCGCTCGGTCAGCTCGCCGCTGGCTCGCCCGAAGGCGGCCGAGGCGATGGCTTTGCCCTGGGATCCATAGACGCTGCCCCAGATGGCGCCGTCCATGCGGTTGAATGCGATCAGGCGCCCGCCGGCGTCGCAGACCGCGGCGCTGACCTTGATGTTCATCTCCTGGGCCTTGGTCACGGCCGCTTGCACGATCCGATTCGCCTCCGCAAGTGTCAGAGCCATCTGTGGCCTCCTGGGTGTGAGTTGAGGGAATTACTCGGCGGTCGTTCCGCCATCGATGACCAGCTCGCTGCCCGTCATGTACGACGATTCGTCGGACGCGAGATAGAGAACGCCGTAGGCGACGTCCTCGGGCGTTCCGACGCGTCCCATCGGAAGCCGCCGAAGACGCTGCTCCCACTGGGCCTTGTTCTCCAGTACGTCCTTGATCATGTCCGTCGCGATCGGCCCGGGGTGAACAGAGTTGCAGCGGATACCTTCCTTGGCGTGCTGAATAGCCGTCGACTTCGTGAACAGGCGGACCGCACCCTTGGTCGCGGTGTACGCGGCGGTTCCCCCGGGGGCCCCGACCAGGCCGGCCGTGGACGAGATGTTGATGATCGACCCGCCGCCGGCCTGCCGCATCGCCGGGATCGCGCACTTCGTACCCAGGAAAACGCCTTTGACGTTGACCGCCATGATGCGGTCCCAGTCTTCTTCGGATGTCTCCTCGATCTTCGAGCGGAAGAGAATGCCCGCGTTGTTGACGAGCACGTTCAGCTTGCCGTAGGAGTTCACGGCGGTCGCCACGGCCGCGCGCCAGTCGGCTTCGCGGGTCACGTTCAGATGCACGTACGTCGCCTTACCGCCCGAGGCCCTGATCTCGGCCTCGACCTTCTTGCCCTCGTCGTCGAGGATGTCTCCCAGCACCACGGCCGCGCCTTCGCGGACGAACATCCGCCCTTCAACCGCTCCCTGTCCCCGGGCGCCGCCGCTGATCAGCGCTACTTTGCCGTCCAGTCGTCCCATCGCGATCTCCTCTATTGCGGGTTGGTGCGTAACCAGTCGATGTACGCCGCGATTCCGGTCTCGAGCGAGTGCTCGGGCCGGTAGCCGACCTCCGCCGCGCGCGCCAGGTCGGTCGCCGGATTGGTCGAGCCGCCCGGCGTCTTGCCCGGCTTGAGAGCGGCGCAGCGCGCGCCGGGCACGGCCTTGCGCACCGCCTCGAACGCGTCGCGGTTCGAGCTCGCGCGGCCCGAGGCGATATTGTAGACGCGATGCGCGAGCTTGTCCGCGGTGTGGACCTGCTGGATGCCGCGTGCCACGTCCTTCACGAAGGTCCAGTCACCCTGATCGTCCTCGAAGATCTTGCCGTCGGGCCGGTCGCTGAAGTCGGGCTCGGCGTTCTTCGCCGCGGCGTGGCACATGCGGCTGATCGGGTTGTGCATGCTGTAGTAGAACGGACCGTAGATGCTTCCGATCCGCAGCGCGACCACGTCGAGCTTGGCCTGGGCCGCGTAGAAGTGCGCGTGCATCTCCATGCCCTTCTTGAAGGCCGAGACCTGCGTCGGCGAGCTCACGGGCAGCGTCGTGTCCTCGCGATAGGGCCCGGCCGGCAGCCCGCCGTAGACGGCGACCGAGCTGCCGAGCGACACGCGCCGGAGCCCGAACGTGCGCGCCGCCTCCAGCACGTTCTGGAGCCCGGCCGTATAGAGATGATAGTCCGCCTGGGTCGAGAGGCTGCGCGCCGGCGGGGCCATCAGGTTCACGATGCTCTCGATCTGGTGGCGGCGCACGACCTCGAAGACCTCGTAGGGATTGGTGACGTCCATCCGCGCGACGAAGACGCGCGTGCCGATCGCGCCCTTGAGGGCGTCGGGCACCTGGTGCCGGCTGTGCTGGGTGAGGACGATCTTCTGGCCGACCTCCAGAAAGCGCAGGGCGGTGTTGAGCCCGATGAACCCCATGCCGCCGATGATCAGGATCATGGTGTCCCTCCGCGTCGCGGGGATAGCCGGACGTGTACCACCCCGCACGCGCCATGACAACGGGAATCCTATATCCTGGGGTCAGGGAGGGCGTTATGCGCGACGGCATCTTCATCGTGGACGGCGACGGTCATGTCATGGACTTCCCGCACCGGTGCTACCAGAAATATCTCCCGGAGCAGTATCGCCGCCGCATCGCCTTCTTTCCCGGCGCCCAGTGGGACCGGCGCCAGGCGCCCAACGGCGACATGGGGAGAGACCCCAACACACCGCACGAGATGATGGACGACATGGCCCAGGAGGGCATCGATCTCGCGTTTCTCTACCCCACGTCGGCGCTCCGGATCGGCGAGATCCGCGAGGTTGACTACCAGACGGCGCTCTGCCGAGCCTACAACGACTTCATCGCCGACTGGTGCGAGGCTGACCCTCAGCGCCTGAAAGGCGTGGCCATCGCGCCCTATCTCGACCCGACCGAAGCCGCCCGCGAGCTCGACCGCGCGGTCTCGCGCCTGGGCCTCGTCGGCCTCATGTTCCCGACCTTCATTCCCGGACGCAACGTCGCGGATCCGTTCTTCTGGCCGATCTACGAAGAGGCCGAGCGCCTCGGCGTGCCGGTGGGCATGCACGCCTCGGGTAGCGAGACCGGCGACCCCTACCGCTTCAACAACTTCCTGGGCGTGCACACCTGGACCCATGCGCCCGAGCAGATGATCTCCGTGATCAGCTGCGTGTACGGCGGGATCTTCGAGAAGTTCCAGCGGCTGCGCGTCGGCTTCATGGAATCGGGCGCCGGCTGGGTGCCGTTCTTCATGGAGCACCTGGACGGCGAGTTCGAGAAGCGCCCGTGGGACGCGCCCCTCTGCAAGGCGAAGCCCAGCGAGTACATGACCTGTGGCCGCGCCTATTTCTCCTGCGAGCCCGAGGAGAAGACGATCCCGTACGTCGTCGGGTGGGTCGGTGAGGACCACATCCTCTACGCCTCGGACTATCCGCACTGGGACAGCGAGTGGCCCCACACGGTCGACGAGCTCCTGAAGCGCAGCGATCTCGAGCCGCGCGTGAAGGCGAAGATCCTCGGTCAGAACGCGCTCCGGTTCTACGACTTGAAATCGCCGGTATCGAGGTAGGAGGCGGCCATGACGCGTGAAGCCCACACCGCGGTCGAGCAAGAGTTTCACGAGCGGATGCACGCCGCCCACATGTACGGCCTCTGGGAGCTGGCGAGTCAGATGACCCGGCACCCGGAGCCGAAAGCGATCGCATACCAGTGGAAGGCGTCCGTGCTCGAGGCGATGGTTCGCGAGGCCGGCCAGGCCGTGCCGGTCGGCGAGGAGCGGCGCGCGCTCCAGCTTTTCAATCCTGGCCTCGACGGCCGGTGGGCGACGACGAACACGATGATCGCCGCCATCCAGCTCCTCCTGCCCGGCGAGGTGGCCCGCGCCCATCGTCACACGCCGACGGCGATCCGCTTCATCATGGAAGGGCAGGGCGCCTACACCGCCGTCGATGGCGAGCGCGTCTACATGGCGCCGGGCGACCTCATTTTGACGCCGAGCTGGGCGTGGCACGACCACGGCAACGAGACCGACAAGCCGGTGATCTGGATGGACGGCCTCGACGTGCCGCTCGTCCAGGCCCTCAACGCGATGTTCTTCCAGTTCTACGCAGAGCCCCAGGTGCCACTGAGCAAGCCGAACAACGCCTCCGTGCAGCTCCACGGCCACGTGAGCCTGACGCCTACCTGGGTGAAGGAGAGGCCGCGGTCCTCGCCCCTGCTTCTCTATTCATGGGAGAAGACATGGCAGTCGCTGGGTGCCCTGCGAGACGTCGACGGGGACGAGTTCGACGGCGTGGCTCTGGAGTACACGCACCCGCAGACGGGGCGCGCCTTGCTCCCGACGATGGCCTGCTGGGTCCAGATGCTCCGTCCCGGCGCGCGGTTGAAGGCGCACCGCCACACCGGCAGCGCCGTCTACTATGTCGTCCAGGGGACGGGCGAGACGATCATCGACGGCCGCCGCTTCGCCTGGGATCGGGGGGACATCGTCGTGCTCCCGTCCTGGGCTCTCCACGAGCACGCCAACCTGTCCGCGCGCGACGCCGCCATCCTCTTCTCGATCCAGGACCGACCTGTTCTCGACGCGCTGGGGCTCTACCGCGAAGAGGCGTTCACGGAGAACGGAGGTCACCAGGCGGTGCTTCACGCGGGCGAGGCACGAGCCGAAGGACGTTCGGCGGCGCCTGGCGCATGATCTCACGGAGCGCGGCGAGCGTCGGCTTCGGCCTACCCTGCGAGTGTCTGGAGGTCTCTATGAACACGCAAGAAGCCCTCCGCCGTCTCATCCGCCGCAAGCTCAGCGACGGTCGGCTGCCGAGCGATCGCATCCCGACCGTCTGGGGGACCCCAAGCGATGGGGAGAAGTGCGACGCCTGTGATTCGATCCTGGCGAAAGACCAGCTGCTGATGGAGGGGACGAGCCTCGCTGGCGGCCGGCCTGTTCAGTTTCACGTCACATGCTTCCAAATCTGGGACGAGGAGCGGCGCGTCCTCGATGGCGAGGCGCATCGCTCGTCGTCCTGACGTCGCGGTCATCGCCAGCGCGCGAAGGCCCAGCCGCCGCCCGTCCCGGCTGGTGTGCGATACACGGGGACGTAGGCCAGAAGCTCCATCTTCAGCCGCGCCCGCTGCATCGCGCCGCCGAGCGCCACCCAGTTCAACGTCTCCGAGCCGGCGGAGTGCAGCCGGTGGCGCGGGATCGCGCGCAGCGCCGCCGCGTCGTTGCGCTCGAGCGCTCCCAGCAGCCCGCGATCGAGCTCTTCGTCGACGACGAAGTGGCTCAATCCCCCCGAGGCGATGACGGCGACCGCCGCGGGCTCCTTCCACTCCTCGACCGCCGCGGCGATCGCTTCCCCCGTTGCGAAGGCGCGTCGCGGTGTCGGCTGGTTCGGCAGGTAGCAGGTGTTCTGGAACACCGGCAGAATCGCTCCGGGCTTGTTGTCGAAGAGGCGCTTGATGACGAAGGCGAAGGCGTGCGGCAGCCCCTGCTCGCGCGGAGGCGTCTCGCGCACGTAGTCGAGCTCGCCCTGCTTCGTGGGATACCGCCGCGCCACCCGCCCGCCGTACGGCTGCTTGACATAGCGCATGTGGGCGACGTCGAAGTCGTGCTCGATCAGGTACTCGATCAGGAAGCGGCCGAAGCGGCTCGCCACCGGAACGTCCATCGGGACGTCGCCGTACCCGCGCATGATGGCTTCGGCGACCTCGGGATCGCGCGAGCCGGGCGGCACCTTGCGCGGGATCAGCGGCGCGCTCTCGCCCCAGTAGACCGCCAGGGCGGGCATGTTGTCCTCGAAGAACCACTCGTCCTGGTCGTCGCCGATGATCACGGTGATGTCCGGGTTGACGGCGCGCAGGGTGCTCGACAGGTCGTCGAGCGATCGCTGGCACGCTTCCGCCTGCGCCTGAAAGGGTTCCGTCCCACGATAGTGCGCTCGTCTGTCCGGAGCGACGGAGTCGAGCGCTTCCTGGTACGGCATCACCAGGCCGTGCGGAGGAAAGGCGAGCTCGGGATTGCGCTGGTCGTTGCGCGCATACGAAGGCCAGAGATCGGCCGACAGCGTGAGCATGGGCGTGTGCGAGGTGCCGATACCGAGAACGATGTCCGCCATGATCGCCCTCTCAGCCCGCGGGCGAGCGGGCGTCGACGCCGGGCTCCGGCAGGCCCATCGCGCGGCGATACGCCGCCCGGACCTCCTCCGGCTGTCCCGTCAGGAAGGGGAATTCTTTACGGAGAAGCAGCCCCGGCGTCCGCTGGCGCGAGGTTTCGCTCTCGACCCGCGACGAGCCGTTGACGAAGAAATCGCGGCCGATGATCGGCAGCCGGATGCACCGGTTCTTCTCCGGATCTCGGATCACGCCCTTGGGCTCGCCGCCGCGCACCACCCGCTCGGCGTCTTCGAGGATGCGCCTGCGCATCATGATGACGCCGCGATCGCTCTCGCCCAGATGCTCTTGCGTGCGGTCGGCGACCGTGCCCTGGCCGACCCAGGCGACGAAGTCCTGGTTCATGACGTGCGAGGTGATCCACCGGTCCGTCAGCGAATCCTTGATCGGGCTCGTCCAGTAGGGGATCCGGTCCTGCTTGAAGGGCTCCATGTCGTTCGGCACGCGATCGAAGAACCAGCCCACGCTCAGCATGTTCGCGTCGTCGATGGGCACGCGCCACTCGAAGTGGCCGCCGGTGAACAAGCAGTTCGGCCAGAGACAGCAGCGCCCGACGGTCCACAGCTCGTCCTGCTCGGACTGGCCCTCGAGGATCCGCCGGTAGATGAAGCCGTACTCGAACTCCTCGAAGCCGATCTTCAGGTGCGTCGGCGACCGGTCTCCGTCGGCGCGGCTCATCGCGCGCGACCAGTTCGAGTGCAGCCACTCGAAGTGCACGGGGTCGATGGAGTTTTCCTGGCACTGGAACCAGTTGCAGGGAACCTCCGAGAATACGATCTGCACGAAGCCGTTCTGCCAGGTGAACGGCTCCCAGGTCGGCACCAGCGGCGCCGGCGGCGGCCCGAGGTAGGCCCACAAGAGGCCGCCCTTGGACTCCACCGCGTACGACTTGATGCGAACACGATCCTTGAACCGCGAGTCCGGGTGCGCCGTCTCCTCGAACGGCTGCCGCAGGCACCGGCCGGTATGGTCCCAGAGCCAGCCGTGGTAGTGGCAGCGGAGCCCGCGCTGCTCGACCCAGCCGTAGGAGAGGTCGGCGCGACGATGGGGGCAGTGGCGGTCGACCAGACCGTAGTTGCCGGCCTCGTCTTTGTAGAGGACGAGATCCTCGCCGAGGAGCCGTACGGGCTTCGTGGGGTGGTCGTCGAGCTCGGCGACGGCGGCGACGGGCATCCAGTACCGGCGCAGCAGCTCGCCCATGGGCGTGCCGGCGCCGACTTCCGTCAGTGCCCTGTTCTGGTCCTCGGTCAGCACGGGCCGATTCTACCTCTACTCATTGAATAGTGCGCGAACCCAGCTTAAGTGCGTGACGGGCTACGAACAGCGCGAGTGCCTTCGCGACCAGCGTATTGCCGTGCGGGGTCAGATGACAGTGATCGTAAAATAGGCTTTCCGCGGCGGCGGCACGCAGCACCGGGAGAAGATCGACAAACGGAAGCCCAAGCCGGCTCGCCAGCTCGCGCGCCCGCCGCTGCGGTCGGTCATCTTCAAAGCGACTCTCCACCTGGACGCTCGCCGGGAAGGCTGCCATGAGCACTTGGAAGCCATGCTGGTGCCCGAGCCGGATCATGCGCTCAAGCCCCTCCTCCACCACTGACCACGAGTAGTCGTGCCAGGCGACACCCCAATCCGACTCGGCCAGCGCAATGACTCGGTCGAACGCCGTCCGGTCGTTCACCCAACGACGAGCGCTAAATTCCTGCACCCAGCGATAGCGTGCACCGTGGCGCGCACGGTGGGTTGCCCTCGCCCACAGGCTGGAAGCGCGGTCGGCGAGCCGACTCCAGCCGATCCAGACTGGCAATCGTATTACGTCGGGATACGGGACCGGGCGAAGGCCATCGTTGAGGTAGAAGGCAACGAGGACGATATCGGGCCGCACCACGGGGGCCAGCTCCTCAAGCAACGCCGCCTCGTCGCGTGTACCCACGTTGGGACCGCCGCCGTTGAGCACGCGCACGGCCCGACCTGGGACTGCTTCGGCCAATGTTCGCTCAAGAATCGCAGGATAGGTCTCCTCCTCGTCCAGATACTCAGCAAAGGTGATGGAGTCCCCGAGGACGAACACACGGATCTCGCCCGGTGCTTTCCTCGTCTCCTCGGGCCCGCGTAGCCCGAGGCTGTTGGTCCGTACCCGCACGTCGCGCCCCGAGGTCGGGTGACGACGGATCACGGCATCGAGGTTGGGCTTGATGCGCCCTTTGAAGCGCAGATCCTTGGGTCCTTCGATCACCCCGGGCACGATCGGGGCCGCGCGTAGCGCCTCCCACATCCGCAAGGCCACCTCCGCCAGTCCGAGGGCGCCGCTGATGCCGATGAGCACAGCGAGCACGGCGAGCAGGCGAGGATGGCGCCGCCTGAGAGGCGGCGGCGCGCCCGTGGCAACGGGTGGTGCGGTTTCCACTACCATTTCCCCGTCATCTCGGTGGAGGGATGGCTCGCGAAAGTTTAGCTGAACGCGCAGACGCGCACCAGCATCGCGGTATAGTGGGCGCCTTGGCGAATGACGCGCTCGTGCTGAACGGGATCGACGCCTTCTACGGCGACAGCCACGTGCTGCACGGGGTGTCGCTGCGCCTGGGCGAAGGCCGGCTCCTCGGCCTGCTCGGCCGCAACGGGGCCGGCAAGTCCACCTCGATGAACGTGACGGTCGGCCTGCTTCCGCCGCGGCACGGCGCGGTCACGGTCTATGGTCGCGCGGTGACCGGCCGCGCCCCCGAGGCCATCGCGGCGCTCGGCGTGGCGCTGGTGCCCCAGGGGCGCCGCGTCTTTCGCAGCCTCACCGTGCACGAGAACCTCGCGGTCGCCGGGCGTCGGGCGCGCGGCGATGCGCCGACGCTGTGGACGCTCGACACGGTCTCCGCGCTCTTCCCACGGCTTCGGGAGCGGGGCAAGCAGATCGCCGGCTCGCTCTCCGGCGGCGAGCAACAGATGCTCGCGATCGGCCGCGCGCTGATGGCGAACCCGCGCGTGCTCCTGATGGACGAGCCCTCGGAGGGCCTGGCGCCGCAGATCGTCGTCGAGGTCATGTCGACCATTCGCCAGCTCAAGGCCGAAGGGCTCTCCATCGTGCTCGTCGAGCAGAACGCCAAGCTCGTCTTCGACGTCGCCGACGACATCGTCGTCCTCAACAGCGGCCGGGTCGTCGTCGACGGGCCCGCGGCCGAGCTCAAGCAGAGCGGCGTCGACCTGCGCCAGCACCTGGGCATCTACTGACCGCGGCATCACGCAATCGGTAAGAAATCATCCGCTCGGCCGGCGTAGTCGATCGACAAATATCCGCGATATCAGCCTGTTGCATGGGCGCCGGAAATGGCGTGTTCTTTGCGATTCCTACACTCCTCAGGGAACCGGAAACCGTGACGACAGAATTTGATCGAACCCACGCGGCGACGGCGACGGCGACCGAGTCGACCCGTGAAGTCTCTACCCACCGCGCTCGACTCGAGGCGCTCCTGGACATGAGCCGCGAGCTGTCTCGAATCCAGCCCCTGGAGTCTCTGCTCGGGAAAATGGCCGAGGCGTGCGGACAGCTCCTCGATTCGGACTCGGTCGGTATCCGGGTACGCGACGGCGACGACCTGGTGCTCGCAGGCGCGTATGGCACCTCTGGCGAGGCCATGTCGACCCCGCGGCTCAAGATGGGTGAGAGCCTGTCTGGAACCGTCGCCGTGAGTGGAGAGCCTCTGGTGGTCTGGAATCCTGCCGACGATCCCCGGTTGACGCCGTCGCACCGGGAGGCGTATCGGCGCCACGACTATCGAGCCTTCCTCGGCGTGCCCCTCACGGTAGGAGGAGCGCAAGTGCTGGGCGTCCTGAGCATCAGGACGCGGCGGGAGTACGGGTTCTCCCTGGAGGACCTGCACATCGTCGGGGCGTTTGCGGCCCAGGCGGCGATCGCGCTGGAGAACGCGCGACTCTACCGGCAGACGCAGCAACGCGCGGAGAAGCTCGAGGCCTTCAGCGCGCTGACGCACCTCATGACGTCGGCCGGCAACAGCCCACGGGTCATTCAGGCCGTGGCGCGAGCCGCGACGACCCTGCTCGGCGCCGCGATGGCGCGCGTCTGGGTGGCCGATCCTGTAAGCCGGGTGCTTCGCGATCAGGGGAGCTTTCGAGTCGGTCCCGAGCTGGAACAGCTGGCGACGGAGCTTCGCGTCATCCGTTACGGCGAGGGGTTGATCGGGCCGATCGTCGAATCTCGGGTCCCCGAGTACATCGTCGACGTCGGCCAGGATTCGACGAGCCTCCGAGGCTTTGCCGGTCTTCCGCTCATCGCCGGCGATCTCCTCGTGGGCGTCCTCGCCATCTTCTTCCACGACGAACGCCACTTCACGGCGGAAGACAAGGAGCTGATGCGCCTGCTCGCCAGCCAAGCCGCCATCAGCATCCACAACGCCCGTCTGCTGGAAGAGTCGAAGCATCACCAGGGCCGGC
>Ga0066709_100000584_pt1 | contig 20418 bp, 14 predicted proteins | sample GraSoiAngelo_158_FD_79665 | JGI IMG/M metagenome (GOLD analysis project Ga0066709, IMG submission 79665) | Grasslands soil microbial communities from the Angelo Coastal Reserve, California, USA - 14_1009_16_30cm | ecosystem: Environmental > Terrestrial > Soil > Grasslands | place: USA...
ATCCAACGTATCAGCGATAGAAAAGATCCGCGCTCCGAGAGGAATCTGTTGTCCCTTGAGGCCTCGCGGATAACCGTTGCCATCGTACATTTCCTGATGGGAATAGACGATTTCGGCAGCTTCGTTGAGGACTGGTATCTTCTTGACCAGCTTATAGCCCAGGTAGCAGTGTTCACGCATGACGTTGATTTCCTCGGGCGTGAGCTTACCCGGCTTGTTCAGGATACTGTCGGGAATAGCCATCTTGCCTATGTCGTGGAGAAAGGCTCCTCGGGCGATAGTATCGATCTGCTCTTTGGGGACGCCCATCTGGCGGGCAATAGCCATGGTGAACGCGGTTACACGCCGGGAGTGGCCTTCGGTTTCGCGATCCTTGTAGTCCAAAGCTTCGCCCAACACTTCTAATGTGATGTCGTAGGAGCGCTTGAGTTCTTCGATCGCATCCTGAAGTTGATGGGTGCGAGCCTCGACCAGAGATTCGAGATTGATTTGGTAAGTGCGGTTTTCGACCTTCAGGCGTCGGTTCTCCATGGCCCGGCTGACCGTGGCCAGCAATTGCTCGCGCTCAAATGGCTTCAGCAGGTAGTCGTAAGCGCCGTTGCGGATGGCAGCCAGGGCGACCGAGATATCGTGCACGGCGGTAACCATCACAACCGGCATGTCGGGATATTTTTCCTTGGTGCGCTCGAGCAGGCCGATGCCGTCGAGTTCGGCCATCATGAGGTCGGAGAGCAGGAGTTCGAAGGCCTCGCCAGAGTTCAGTACGGCGAGGGCTTCCATCCCGGAACGCGCTTGTTTACAGCTATATCCGGCGGAAGTAAGCATGGACGCGACGATCTCGCGAATGGCTTCTTCGTCGTCGACGACAAGGATGCGATCAGGCATTAGGGTTCCTGAAAAAGACTATCGGCGATTGTATCCCAAGATCGAGATGCCGAAAGTAATCAATCAGGTCCGGAAACGCTATCGAGACAGGGCAGCGGCGTGGTATTCAGAAGCGAGGAATCCCTACGTTTCCAACGCGATGAGCACGTCCCTCTGGTCGATCTGGAATGCGGCACAGCTTGGGCTGGTCAAGCCGACGGCGGCGGAATTGTCTCTGCTGATCCTGCTGGGCACTTTTGTGCTCGCGTTGCGTACCTTCCGGGAGCGTTATCTCAAGATCTGGATACTGGGTTGGACCGCGCTGGCGGCACCGCGGCTGGCGGAGCATGTTTTTGCGGCGCGGATTCCCGCACAATATTTGCCGTTATCGGTGCAGACGGCATTTGTAGTCGCCGTGGGACTGCTGGCTGGGGCGGCTCTGATCTATTCGCAGAGCCGGGATTTGTATGTTCCGCTGGCGGTAGTCACGCCGGTGTTAGCCGGATTCGCTGCAGCGCGCGTGTTGCTGTGGTCTGATTCGGTTCCGCTGCGCATGGCTCTGGAGGTTGGCTACCGGATTGTGTTGTTGACAGCGGCGATTGCCGTGCTGCGTGCGCGACGCGGCAGGTGGGAGTTGGGGACGTGGACGCTGGCGCTGAGTTTGCCGTTCCTGCACCTGCCCTGGGAGCCTTTGACGAACCAGGTTCCGGCGGCGGTTTTTGTGGCAGCAGAGAGCGTGCTTGGATTGAGCATGCTGCTGGTGGTGTTCGACGAAGCCAAGGCCAGAAACCGCCGGCTGATAGCGACCCAGGCCGAGACCGGGGGGGTCGAGGCCGCGCAGCAATACGGGAATCTGGTTCAGACGGCGCTGCAAGAGTTGCAGCGGCTGACCGGGATGAAGGCAGCATGGTTCCGCTTGCTGGAAGGCGGGCACATGGTCGCAACCCATGCCGTGGGTGTGTCCGCGGAGTTTCTGCGCGACGCCGGCTTTGCGGAAGTTACCGAAGACGTGTCGCGAATGCTGGAGAAGGCGCAGCCTCAGGTGGTGAAGATTGACGACGCGGCTCCGGAGAATCCGGTGTGCCTGGAGGCGGAGAAGATTCGGCAGGTCGTGATGCTGCCGGTGGTGGGAAAGAAATCGGCAATCGGCCTCCTTCTGCTGGGCAGTTCGCGTACGGTTTGCTGGACGCCAGAAGAGTTGCAATTCCTGCAGAGCTGTGGGCAACAGCTGGCCATCGCGGTGGAGAACTTCCGACTGCTGGAACAGGTGCTCCGTTCTCAGCGGCAGTGGATGAATACATTTGATTCGATCCACGACATTATTCTGGCGCATGACGAGGACTACCGCATCATCAAGGCCAACCAAGTTCTGCTGGAGCACGTGGGGCAGGCGACGGCTGACGTGCTGGGGAACACTTGCGAGTCCGTTCTCCCGCATACTTTCGGGGATTGGACGGGATGTCCGTACTGCGCGATGGGCGGAGACGAGGAGTTTACTGAGGGGGCCGATCCCTGCTTTGGCGGGTTTTCGGTAGTGTCGACCTCGTCCTACAGTGAACAGGGAAGTCCGCAAAAAGGAATCATTCACGTCGTACGCGATATCACCGACCGTCGATCGGCGGAAGAGAAGTATCGACTGCTGTTTGAGCAGGTGCAGGAAGGCGTGTACGTGGCCACGCCGGAGGGAAAGATACTCGACTGCAACGATGCGTTCGTGCACATGCTGGGGTACAACGGCCAGGACGAATTGCTGGCGATCAACCTGAACACGGAGATCTGTGTCGATCCCAACCAGCGGGCAAGCTTTCAGAAAGAGATCGAGACGCACAACTACGTGCGCAACTTCGAAGCGACGCTGCGGCGCAAGGATGGGACGATCCTGCTGGCGGCGGAAAGCAGTTTTGCGACACGCGATTCGATGGGCAAGATCGAGCGCTATCAAGGCTTCGTGCTCGATATGACGGAGAAGCGCCGTGCCGAAGACGAAATGCGGCGCCGGAACCGCGAATTGAACGCGCTGAATGCGATGGCGGTGGTGGCGACGCAGTCGTTCGATCTGGATGAGATCCTGAACCTTACGTTGCGCCAGGTGGTTTCACTCTTCGGCGCGGAGAGCGGATCGGTCTATCTTGCGGACACCGATGCCCCGACCTACCGGCGCCGGGCAGCCTGGGGACCGCGCAGCAGGGACAAAGGGAGGCCAGCCGAGATCTCGCTTTCGGATGGCTTTGGCGATCTGGTAATGCGGTCGCGCACCGAAGTGATCACGGCGGAGTACTTGCCGCACCTCCCGGCGCAGGTAGCCGACTTTATTCGCTCGGATGCGGATCGGGCGTGGATCTGGGTGCTGTTCTGGGGCAAGGATGCGCCCACGGGGATCATGGGGCTGTGCAGCCATCTGGGATATGAATACTCGACCAGTGAGGAGAATTTGCTGGTGGCGATCAGTCGGCAGTTGGCTACCACGATCGAGAAAGTCCGGCTCTACGAAGAAACCTGCAGGGCTTACGAAGACTTGCGCAAAACGCAAGAACAGTTACTGCAAAGCGAGAAGATGTCGGCGGTGGGACAGTTGATTGCAGGAGTGGCGCACGAACTGAACAATCCGCTGACCGCGATTCTCGGTTACGCGCAATTGCTCGAGAGCGAGGGATTGAGCCAGCGAGCGCAGGACTATGTCGCCAAGCTGTTCAAGCAGGCGCAGCGTACGCACAGGGTGGTGCAGAACTTGTTGTCATTCGCGCGGCAGCGGAAGCCGCAGCGGGATGAAATCGATCTGCGGAAGGTGCTCGACGAGACGTTGGCGTTGCGCGACTACGATCTGAAGATCAATAACATCCGCGTGGAGAGGGAAGCGCCGAGCGAACTGACGGCGGTGGTTGCCGATTCCCACCAGATCGAGCAGGTCTTCCTGAACATCATCAACAACGCTGTGGATGCAATCCTGGAGACCGGGCGAGCCGGGAAGCTCAAGATCCGCGTCTACTGCGAGAACGGGCATGTATGCACGCAGTTCGCGGATGATGGACCGGGGCTTAAGGATCCGAAGCGGATCTTTGATCCTTTCTACACGACCAAGAGTGTGGGTAAAGGGACTGGGCTGGGCCTCAGCATTTGCTACGGAATCGTGAAGGAGCATGGGGGCGACATCACGGCACGCAATGGCTCTGACGGTGGGGCGATCATTGAAGTGCGGCTGCCGGTTGCGGCGCAAACGGACACCAGACCGGAAGTTGTGGCTGTGCCTGCCCGCCGGCGCGAGGGCGCCATTGATGGCCGCGTGCTGCTGATGGAGGAAGAAGACGGAGTGCTTGAGTTCGAGCGCGATGTGCTGGCGGGCGCCGGCGCCAGCGTGGTTACCGCCAGAAAGAGTCAGGATGTGAAGACGCGGCTGCTTTCCGAGCAGTTTGATGCGGTAATCATGAACGGCAAGATCCCGGGCGACTGGAATGTGACAGAGGCCTATTCCTGGCTGAAAGAGCATTGTCCGGGAATGGAAAAGCATCTGTTGTTTACCTTTTCGAATGGCATCGACCAGGGGGAAACGCGGAGCTTGCTGCAGGAAAAGAACATTCCCTGCCTGGTTAAACCTTTCGAAGTAGCAGACCTGATCGCGCAGGCGCGGCGGCTGCTGCAAAAGAGCGCGGCCGCGACAGCATCTTCCAGCTAGAGAATTGCCGATTCTGCTGGCTCAAGAGTACTTCTATCTGATCGTTCAGAGGCCTTATCAAGAGTCACGCGCGGAACCTACCTGGGAAGCTGCGAAAACTCATTTTGCAGCTCGAGTTCAACTCAGTAACTGAATTTTATTTCCTTACGTCGCGCTCGACGCCGTGAGTCTCGCGGCGGCTCCCAGGTCTCGCAAAATCGGCGAGACCTGGGGCACCCCCACCCCAGCCGTCCTTTCGACGCGGAATCGGCGTTGGAGTCTCTTATCAGTCTTCTAGAGCTTGTTGCGAAGCGTCTTTATGAGGCGGCGGATTGCGCTCTCGTTGCGGCGATACCAGCGCCATTGGCCGCGCTTCACCGCCTCGACTAGTCCCGCCTTGGTGAGAATGGCCATGTGATGGGAGATTGTGGGCTGGGAGAGACGCATTCGCTCCTGGATGTCACCGGCGCAGAGGCAGGGATTTTTTCCGAGTGGGGCCTGCGAATTGTTTGCTTGCGAGTGCGGCGGGCGCGACACCCGTCGGACAGCCAGCGAGGACGCCGGCGACACGGCTTGCTTTAGCGTCAACAGAATGCGTCTACGAGTGAGATCTGAGATGGCGTATAGGGTGCGGTCGAGTGTGGTGTCGATGGGCATAGACGAGTACGAATAGCTGGGAAATTGATGGATGTCAATGTATGAATTTCAACCGGCGGGCGAGCGAAGCTGATATGGGGACGCCCAAAAGGTGCTGATGGGAGCGTCGCATAAACTACTTTTTGAGGATCGGGTTGTAGCCGTCACTGATGAGGCGGGCACGGATGGCCTCGGCATCTTTGATGTCGGAGAACGGGCCGACCTGAACGTGGAAGAGCTTGTCTGCGGTCGAAGTTGCGGCCACGAACGCGGGGTATTGTTTCTTCTTCAGCGCGTCTACGAGCGCTTCCGCATCTTCCTGCTTGCTTACAGCAGCCACTTGAACAAAATAGCCGGCAGAGGGCAGGGTGGTCATCGGGTCGGGCGCATTGGCGGCGGGAGTTTGAGCTTGGCCTGACGCAGGCGGTGCCTGGGTTGCACTGCTGTCTGGTTTTGACTCGGACGGGGGAGTGAGTTCGGGATTTGCGTCCTTCTGCTCGACAGCCTTGTAGAAAGTCATGGGAGGCTGCGATGTGCCGGCGGCTTTCGTTTTTGTCGATGTGGGCTGCGGTGATGGGGCAGCGCTGGCGGTGGTGATCCCCGTCTCCGACTTGCGGCCCAACGAGTAGCCGACGGCAAAGAAGGCGGCGCAGACGGCAACCAAGCCGAAGAACAGGACCAATAGCTTGCCGGTGCCTAATGTGATTTCAGTGTCTGGTGAGGAAGCCATAAGTTACTCCACAATTTTCTTCGATCGAGACTTCAGAAAATTCCCGCCCTCTCGCAAAAGACGCGAGAAGGACGGGCCACCCTGGTGTTTCTCATGCGGTCTTCGCCGGCGCGCCTCCATCAGACTTCCCCAGAAGCTTTTGGATTCCTGAGAAGAAATCTACTGGGACGGGGAAGACTACCGTGGTGTTCTTTTCTACGCCGATCTCGGTCAGGGTCTGCAGATACCGGAGCTGGACGCTGACGGGTTCGGTGGCGAGCAGATGGGCGGCATCCACGAGACGCTGTGCGGCCGAGAACTCGCCTTCGGCGTGAATTATCTTGGAACGCTTCTCGCGTTCGGCTTCGGCCTGCTTGGCCATGGCGCGCAACATTGATTCCGGCATGTCGACCTGCTTTACTTCTACGTTGACCACCTTCACGCCCCATGGGGCGGTGTGCTGGTCCAGTATGCTCTGCAGGCGCAGATTGATCTTTTCGCGATGGGCAAGAAGTTCGTCGAGTTCCTGTTCGCCGAGAACTGAGCGCAATGTGGTTTGGGCAAATTGCGAGGTCTGGTACACGTAGTTGGAAACTTCGACAACTGCTTTGCTGGGATCAATTACGCGGAGGAAGATGACGGCGTTGACTTTCAGCGTGACATTGTCGCGGGTGATGATGTCCTGAGGAGGCACTTCGAGAGCTTCCTGGCGCAGGGAGACGCGGACCATTCGATCGATGGGAGCGAAGACCAGGATGATGCCCGGGCCCTTGGCCGACGAAAGCAGGCGCCCGAGACGGAAGATGCCGCCACGTTCGTACTCTGCCAGTATCTTGATGGAACTCAGAAGATAGATGACAACGATGATGACGACGACTGTGGTGAAGCCGAAGCCGAACACTTCCATGATTGCCTCCACGCAAGGAGCGGCAGGCGCTCCTCAAGCGGATTGTATAGCAGTGGGACGGGAGCGGCGCGCATTTCGAGGGTGAGCTAGTTGCTTGGCTTGATACGCAGTGCCGATGAGATTTCGGTAAACACAGGCAGCTGGGCTTCGCCCGGCCGGACAGCCGAGGGCGGCTGTCCCCACATACCTATTTCCACATGGGAGCTGATGGTGTCCCGGCTAGATCGCGGCTACTGTGGGCCTGGGTGACTGCGCGACGGACAGAGGATCTACTTGCAGTGTGAGTCCGTCGACCCGGCGCACGACCACGAGTTGGCCCACGGGAATGTCGGAGGACGAGACTGCGTCCCAAAGCTCTCCGTGAACGAAGACTTTGCCCTGCGGTGAAAGCGCGGTTTGCGCTACGCCCGTTTCGCCGACCAGGCCTTGGGCTCCGGTCACGACTTTGTTGCGCCGGGCCTTGAGGGCGATGCTCATCAGGAATGCTGTGATGAAACCCAGCGGGATGCTGACTCCTAATGCAGTCCAGAGATGAACGCGCATCTCTGGGATGGGAGCATCGACCAGCAGTAGGGCGCCGAGCGTGATCAGGGCGATGCCGCCGATGGTTAACACGCCATGAGTCGCGAACTTTGCCTCGGCGGCGAACAATGCGAAGGCGCCGAGGATCAATACCAGAGCCGCAAAGCGGGTTGGGAGAAGATTCAGGGCGAAGATTGCCAGGAGGATGAATACGACTCCGACGGTTCCGGGGATAACCGCGCCGGGATGGTTGAACTCGATGTAAAGAGACAGGGCGCCGATCGCCAGCAGCAGGAAGGCGATGTTCGGGTTCATGAGATAGGCTAGAATGTGTTCCTTCAAGGTCATGTCGAAGGGGACGATGGGCTGGCCGGCTAGCTTGAGTGTTGTTGTTTCGCTATTAAACCGTTTGAAGGTCTTTCCCTCGGCTTGGCGAAAAAGATCTTCTTCGCTCGTGGCAACGTAGTCGATGAGGTGCTGCGAAAGCGCCTCCTGTTCGGTAAAGGACTTCGAAGCACGGACGGCACTTTCAGCCACCTCCACGTTGCGTCCACGCTTGGCGGCGACCGATCGCATCAGAGCTGCGGCGTCGTTCTCCATTTTCGCTTTCATCACGTCGTCTATCTTGCCGCCACCCAGCACAACGGGGTGAGCCGCGCCGGCGTTGGTGCCGGGAGCCATGGCCGCGATGTCGGCCGATTCAAGAATAAAGAATCCCGCGGAGCCTGCGCGGCTGCCGCCCGGGGTGACATAGAGGATCACCGGGACTTTCGAAGCAGTGATCTTCTCAATGATGTCGCGGGTGGAGTCGACAAGTCCGCCCGGAGTATTGAGTTCAATCAGTAGCGCGTGAGCATTGCGGCGATGGGCTTCGTCGATGGCGCGGGCAATGTATTCGGCGGTGATGGGCTGGATCGTGTCGTTGACGACGATCTTGAGAACTTCGGCGGAGGCCAAGGAGCACAGCAGACATGCGACTCCCAGGCCAGCGAGGACTTGCGAGATCAGACCATTCTTCATGCGAACCGAGTCGCGCTGCCTACTGCTTCGGGAAGTTCGGATCGGCCTTCACTTCCGCGATCTGTTTAGTGTGTCGTTCGCTGTGCCCGGCGATGAAGAGGATGAACTCGTAGCCATCCAAGTTCTTGCCCATCGGGCCCATCATGGCATGCTCGCGCAGATCATTCGTGTTCTTCAAAAAGTCTTCAGTGGTGGCGCGCGCCTCAAGGAAATGCTTGAGAGAACCGTCGGGCGAACCGTAACGATTGGTCGGCTTCAACGGATCTGGAGCCTGCGCCTTGTGGGAACGATCTGGAATCTGGGCCACCACCATCGAGTCGATCGCCGCCACGTCTTCGCCGGCGGGCCGGGGCGGAGACTTCATAACCTTTTCGACGATCATCCCGCGGATAAAGTCCTCAGCCGCGGCGATATGTTCCGTGCACTCGGCTACCGACCAGCGGTCGGGGGCAGACTTGAAATTCCACTGCGTTGCAGACAATCCCTTGGTCGCATCGATGACTCCCTGGCGGGTGGATTCCAGATACTGCATCGCTTTGTCACGGTCGGCTTGAGTAAGCGATTGGGCGTACGTGGCAAGCGAACTTGAGATGACCAGTACCAGCAGTGAAATCAGAGCGTGTCTCTTCGGCATTCAGATCTCCTGAGTGTTGGCAATGCAGTTTAGCAGTTTTTCAAAATCCAATCTTACCCTTACTTGCGCGTGGCAGCGGGAATTTCTTGGGGTTTCGATTCCGCCGTTCCGGCGTGCTCGGCGTGGAGGTCGGTCCAACCGGGCAGGTAGGCACTGCCGGTGATTAACCGGGCTCCGCGCTCGTAGGTAACATAGGACCACGCCCACTGGATCAGCACCAGCAGGCGATTGCGAAAGCCGACCAGATACATGATGTGGATGAAGAGCCATGCCAACCAGGCTACGAATCCGGAGATGTGGATCTTGCCGAATTCGGCTATGGCTGCGGCGCGGCCGATGGTGGCCAGGCTGCCTTTGTCCCAGTAGTGGAAAGTGGGACGTGAGTCAAAATCCCCACCCTCTCGCAGAGGACGCGAGAAGCGTGGAACACCCGGATCCTTCATGCCGTGCGCTTCCAGTTCATTGCGAATCAGGTTGGCTACGAAGCGTCCTTGCTGCATGGCTACGGGGGCTACGCCGGGAAGAATCTTGCCGTTTTCGTCTTTCAATGCGGCTAGATCGCCGATCACGAAAACTTCGGCATGACCGGGGAGGCTGAGATCGGGCTGCACGAGCACGCGGCCGGCGCGATCGGTGGGAGCGCCTAGTTTCTTGCCCAGCGGGGAAGCGGCGACGCCGGCGGCCCACAGGACTATCGCCGCGTCCAGGTGTGTGTCGCCTACGTGAACCGCTCCGGGTTCGATCTGCGTCACCACTGCGGAGGTGCGGACCTCGACGCCGAGATGCTGCAATTGTTCCTGGGCGCTGCGGGAGAGATCTTCGGAATACGTGGGCAGGACGCGGGAACCGCCCTCTAGCAGGAGAATGTGGGACCGCTTGGGATCGATGGAGCGAAACTCGTGAGCGAGGGCATGACGGCTGATTTCGGCAAGCGCACCGGCGAGTTCGACGCCGGTGGGTCCAGCTCCAACGACCATGAAGGTCAAGGGCTTGTTCGTCTCTCCTGCGGCGGCCTGGCGTTCTGCCAACTCGAAAGCCAGCAGCACGCGGCGGCGAATCTCGAGGGCGTCTTCAATGGTCTTGAGGCCGGGGGCAAGCGGTTCCCAGTCGTCGTGGCCAAAGTAGGCGTGACGGGCTCCGGCGGCGACGATCAGATAGTCATAGGGAAGTGCTTGATCGGAAGTTTCTACGAGATGGCGGTCGAGGTCGAATCCGTTGACCTCATCCATCAGAACTTCGACATTCTTGTAGCGGCGGAGGATGGAACGGATGGGGGCCGCGATTTCTCCTGGAGAAAGGCCTGCCGTTGCGACCTGGTAGAGCAGAGGTTGAAATGTGTGGTGATTCTTGCGATCGATGACCGTGATCTGGAGCGGCGCGCGAGCCAAGCTGCGGGCGGCATTCAGGCCGCCGAAGCCGGCGCCGATAATTACGACGCGCGTTGTTGTCTTGCGGTTCATCGCCACACTTAGATAAGATTCAGCGCGATGGTTGACGATTCCAGAAGTTCTTCGGAGGAACCACAGCATCGCGGTTGGATTCGGTGGCTGATGCCTTCGGTGGGGGATGTGATTTTCATCGCGTTGCTCGGACTTTTGTGCTTTACGCCACTGTCGGTGCGATTGCTGGGGGATGCGGGAATCGGGTGGCACATCCGGACGGGACAGGAGATTCTCGCGACCCATGCGATTCCGGGTGTGGATCTATTTTCCTCGACGATGCTGGACAAGCCGTGGTTAGCGTGGGAGTGGCTGTACGACATTCTGGTCGGTGGGCTGGATCGAGCGGCTGGGCTGAACGCAGTTGTGCTCTTCACAGCGCTGGTGATTGCGGCCGTCTTCGCGTGGACCTTTCGGCTGATAGTGCGGCGTAGGACCAATCTGCAGCTGGCGGTGGTGCTTGTGATGCTGGCAGCGTCGGCGTCGATGATTCATTTCCTGGCGCGGCCGCATGTGTTGAGCTGGTTGTTTACGGTGGTGTGGTTTTGGATCCTGGATTCGACGGAAAAAGAATGCCTTGCGGGAAGGACTGGAAAGCATGCGAGAATCCTTTGGTCGTTGCCGCTGCCGATGCTGATTTGGGTGAATGTTCACGGGGGATGGCTGATTGGGTTTGCGCTGCTGGGGATTTATTGGATCAGCGCCCTATGGATTTGGTTTGCGACAGGACACAACAGAGTGGAGGGGATTCTACTCCGGTTACGGTTGGCCCGGCGCGCCAGGGAGTTGGCGATTGTGGGCGTTATCGCGGCGTTGACGACACTGGCGAATCCCTACGGGTGGAAATTACATAGCCATATTTATCACTACCTTTCCAATCGGTTCTTGATGGATCACATCGATGAATTTCAGTCGCCGAACTTTCATGGTGTGGCGCAGAGGTGTTTCGCGGGGTTGATCCTGATTGCATTTGTGGCCTTGGGAGCGCGGGCGCGTCGAGAGCGCTTGAGCGAAGGCTTGGTTGTGTTGTTTGCGGTTTACTCGGGGTTGGTTGCGTCGAGGAATATTCCCGTTTCGTCGCTACTGCTTGTGCTTGTTGCCGGGCCATTACTGTCGGAGGCGTTTGCAAAGATTCGATGGCATCGTTTCCTGCGGTGGGGCCGCGGAGCCGAGCTTCGCTCGGCTGTCCCCACATTCCTCGCACGGATGGGGGCCCTCGAATTAGGCTTGCGGGGCCATGTTTGGGTGGTTTTGGCGGTGGTTCTGTCGAGCTGGATTGTGCTTCATGGGGGCGTCGCGGGATCGAGTAGGCTCATGGATGCGCACTTCGACGCCACGCGATTCCCCGTGAAAGCGGTGGACTTCGTTGCGCAACAAGGCTTGCCGGAGCCAGTGCTTGGTCCTGACTATTGGGGCGGGTATTTGATTTACCGGCTCTATCCAACGGTGCAGGTGGTTGCGGACGACCGGCATGATTTGTATGGCGAAGAATTCTTCAAGTTTTACTTGAAGATGGTGCATGTTGAGCCCGGATGGTACACCCTCATTCGTGAACAAGGTGTTCGCCGCGTCCTGATGCCGAAGGGGTCGCCCGTGGCGAACATCCTGGCCGAGAGCGTGGGATGGCAGATGGTCTATGAGGACAACGTGGCGGTTTTGTTTGAAAAGAGATAGTCTGCGACTAACCCAAGACTGTTTTCCTAGTGCTGCAAAACCGTTCACATTGACAGCGGCTGAGCTCCCAAGATATGTTCAGCAGCGCGTTTCACGCGCGCGTGGTGTCCATCCACGAATGCCCTGCCATTGTTTGGAACAGAACTGCGCTGGCAAGTCACTCTCAGATCGTAAGGACGAATTTCCCATGAAGCGAATTTTCTGTGGTTCTCAGCGTGTAGGAACTCTGTTCGCCGTTGTGACTGCGTTAGTGGCACTGGGTTGTGGAGCGCCAGTGAGTCCAGCACAGACGACGCCGGACGTTCCGGCGGCGACTTTAGCCCAGATCAGTTCGGACCCGTTCACGGTTGGTCCGGGACAGCATGCGACGGAAGTGGAACCGCATGTCCTAGCCAATGGATCGACGCTGGTGGCTGCCTTTCAGACCGGGCGCATCGCGCCGGGTGGTTCGACCGACATTGGGTGGGCCACTTCGACGGACGGCGGCACGAGCTGGTCGCACGGGTTTTTGCCGGGGCTGACCAAGGGTGAAGGCACTGGTCCTTACGATGCGGCGAGCGATCCTGCGGTCGGGTTTGATTCCATGCATGGCGTGTGGATGATTGCTTCGCTGCCCATTTCGAATACGTCTCGAACACCGGCGGTCGTGGTGAGCCGGTCGACGGACGGCGGATTTACCTGGCAGAATCCGGTGAGCGTTGATACCAACGCCATCAGCTCGGACAAGAATTGGATTGTCTGCGATAACACTTCGAGCAGCCCCTTCTTTGGGAATTGCTACATGGAGTGGGACGATCCTTCTGCCGGCGACCAGATTCTGATGAGTACGTCGAGCGATGGTGGTCTGACCTGGGGGGCAGCCACAACCACCTCGAATCGCGCGACCGGAATTGGCGGGCAGCCGTTGGTACAGCCGAATGGGACGGTGATCGTTCCCATTGAAACCTCAGGAATGTCTGCTTTCTCGTCGACGAACGGCGGGGTGAGCTGGTCGGCGCCGGTCACGATTGCGGGTATTCAGAGCCACGTCGATGCAGGAGGAATCCGCAGCAGTCCTCTGCCTTCAGCGGCGATTGACGGCGCTGGGAAGATTTACGTGGTGTGGGAAGACTGCCGCTTCCGGACCGGGTGCTCGACCAATGATCTGGTTTACAGCACATCTTCCGACGGGACTACCTGGTCGAAGGTTACCCGGGTTCCGATCGATCCGACCACCAGCACGGTGGATCATTTCATCCCGGGGATTGGCATTGATCCGGCGACTTCGGGGACGACGGCGCACATCGCAATTCACTATTACTTCTATCCCAAGAGCAGCTGCACCAAGTCAACGTGCCAGCTTTTTGTTGGGTACATCTCGTCCCTCACGGGGGGTGCAACGTGGCACACAAAGTTGGTGCTCGTGGGACCGATGGGCCTGCCGTGGCTCCCGAACTCCCAGAATGGGCTGATGGTCGGGGACTATATTTCCACGGCTTTCACCAATGGGATACCACATGGCGTGTTCGCGGTCGCTGCGGCGAAGAGTGGAACCACCTTCAACGAGTCGATGTTTACGGCACAAGGTTTGACGGTTGCGGCGGTGGGGCAAGGAGCAGAGTTGTCGTCGGCCGGTGACAAACCTCTGCATCACCTGTCGGAGAAGGCTAGGAGAGAGCGTCCGGAGAAGGGCGTGATTCCGCCGCAGCGGAAGGCGCAGAGAAGCGCAAATTAGATCTCGGAATTTTCGTGGGCCGCCGATCGTGTCGGCGGCCTTTCTTGTTTTCAGAATTTATCGTCGGTGTTGACGTTAAAGCCCAGGATCGCGTTGACCAAGACTGGTTGATCACCGCGCATGGCGGGGCGAAACTTCCATTTCGACAAGGAAGAAAGAATCTTCGTGGTTACGTCGGATGGACCGGACTGGAGCAGGCTGACGATCTTGAGATTCCCGGACGCATCGATGACGCAGCGGACCACGATTTGCGATCGTGGCAGTCCCACAGGCAAATCGGAACGCAAAGGCTCCAGGCCACCAAGGCTTCCCAAATAGGACTGTGTCGCGGAGTCCGGATCAGCGTACTGCATGGAGAGGGGACCAAATGCCGAATCCGGGAAATATACTGAATAGTTGTCGCCGGGTAACTCGCCGTAGCGGTTGAAAGCGCCTCCGGATCGGGCCGTAGCCACGATTGTGATGGCGGGACCCAGTTGCTGCTTCGCAGGCGAACGCGCAGGAACTGTGGGACCGCTGCCGCCTCCGTCGGAACCGAAGCTGGGCAGGTTTACGATTGCGGTGCTTCCTCCACTGATTGCGACACCGGGTACCGGGGGAGCACCTCTGGCGACTCTGCCTGCACCGCCCGGGCCGAGCGTGGGGGAGATGCCACTCCGAGTATTGGGGTCGATGCCGTGACCGGTCCCCACCTTTCCTGCGCCGCTGCCTTCGCCTGTCATGCCGCTGCCGGGACCGTTGCCGTGTCCGATGCTGGAGCCACCGCCAGCGCCTCCCAGGCCGGGTTTGTCGCTACCTGTGGGCGACAGTGCGAGCGAACCGGTGCCTGCGTTGCCGGGAATACCAACTTTAGATCCGGGCTGGTTGCTGATAACAACGCCGGAGCCTCCACCGCCTCCGCCGGTGGGTGGAGCGAGGGCGGACCCCACGTCGAGCGGGCTTCCCAGACCTGCGCCTCTCGTTCCTCGTCCTGAGCCGGTAAGCGACGATCCACCTCCGATCGAGGGAGGTGGGGGGACAACGTTTCCGGCGAGCAGAGTGCCACCGGGACCTCCAGTCGGGATCGAAGCATTCCCTACGCCGCGGCCTGCGAGGGAGGGTGGAGGCGGGACTACGTTGGTGCTCAGGGCTGCTATTGATCCGCCAGGGCGGTCGCTAGCGCCAGGAGCCGACACCGACGGTGGCGGTGGGACAACGTTTGTGGCGAGCGCGGCGCCCGTGCCGTTCGGAGCGCTCCGCGCATTGGCAGAGGTGCTGCCTCCGCTAACGCTAGGTGGCGGTGGGACGACGTCGGTGGTGCCGAAGATCTTGCCCACCAGGCTGCTCATCAAGCCGCCGCTGCTAGACGGCGTGGGCGGTGGAGGAACCACGGACTCGGACGGGTCAGCAACGCTACCCGAAGCTAGCCGGTGCAAATCGCGGGACATGTCGGTGGATGGCGGTGGTGCAATCATGGAAGGAGCCGGCATCGTCAGCTTCGCGGTTCGAGCGCTCTCGCGTTCTGGAGAAGAGACCGGAGGCGGAACGACGGCGACGTTTGTCATCTGCACCGGCGATCGAGAAATCTGTGGGCTGGCGACAGTGGGCGCGGGTGGAATAACTGTCCCGGCTAACGCGGGTGTGTTGCGAGCGCGTTCGGAAGTGACACTTGGAGCAGGCGCGATGACACTCGAATCCAATTTTGGCGCAACCAGAGTGTGCTCTCGGGAAACGTTCGGAGCAGGTGCGATGACCTCAGCTCTCAGTGAAGGAGCCGTCAGGACATTATCGCGTGTGACGCTGGGAGCGGGAGGAATGACGGAGGGTGCGGACAGGCCTCCTCGCGTGTAATCGCGCGTCAGTTTCGGCGCAGGCGCGATCACATCCGCGGGCACGGTTAAGACCGGTCGAGATGAGCGCAGACCTTCCAGCGGCGGCGGACCCGGGTTTGGCTTGATGGCTAGCAGATTCGCTACTGCATCGCGGAAAGCTGGCAGCTTCAGATTAGGAGCATCGACGACCTTTTCAACCAGCGAGCCTCCGCGAGCAATCCGAATCGTTTGCGTATGGTGACGTGCTTGATTACCGCCCGCATTGCCAGCAATGCCGGCATGCGCGCCTCCTAAGTCTTCGGTGCGAGGGAGTTCATCGCCCGAGTAATAGATGACATCGTGGCTGGACAGTTTCGGTGGAGCATAGGGCCGGAGCTTCGCGATCTTCACCGGGAGAACGATCACGGCAAGAACCACGAAGGCTTCGATCGCCCAGGTGGCCAACATCGGGCGATAGGGATGAAGACCGTATGGGACTTCGCCCGCCAGACGCGCCGTCGAGCGGGCCAGCGCCGGGCGGATGGAGGTGCGGAATTCCTCCCAGGGCGAAGACCACTCGACTAAAAGTCTGGGCGCTTCGTGCTGGCGGAAAGCTCGCACTTCGATGGCCTGTTCGAGGAGTGTCTCAGTCACGCGGTCGCTATTCGCCCATCCTTCCCCACATTGAACTCAATTTTATCGCCAACTACTGTCCCGGTTTGGGCGATCGTCTGACACGGGAGTTCCAATACTGACGCAGCCTGGAAGCGCACCGGAGCGAAGCGCCAGGGCCGCAAATTCTGCTCGATGTGGACGACCATCTGCTCGCGATCCAGATAGACCACGTCAATGGGAAAGCTCATGGCCAGAGTATGGACGCCCCGGCAGGGAACAATCCAGAGCCCTCGGCCGTTACGGAAGTCACTCGCGGAGGCTCCCAGCAGGCCCCGGAGGCGCGTCCAGTGCGTGTCGGCAAGCGCCAGCGCGGTCGCCAGGTAGGCCTGCCGCGTTTGGTTGAAAGCCTGTGACTGAGGAGAAAAAACTGCCATGAAATAACAAATGCTCCCGGTTCCTGTTCGGCCTCTACTTTCCTGACATCGGTCCCAATTGCCGGATCAACTGGATGACGGCTGGGCCGATCGTGACAAAGATGATCGAAGGCAGAACAAACAATACAAGGGGAGGTACCATCTTGATTGTTGTTTTAGCGGCCTGCTCTTCTGCCCGTTGCCGGCGTTCCGTGCGGAGCGAGTCGGAATGCACCCGGAGGGCTTGGGCGACGCTGGTGCCGAAGCGGTCGGTTTGAATCAGTGTAGCAACAAGAGAGCGGATGTCGTCAACGCCCGTGCGATCGACCAGGTTACGGAGGGCTTCTGCACGGGGCTTTCCGGCACGCATCTCGAGATTGACCAGGTGAAACTCATCGCTGAGATCGGGATGGGCATGATGCAGGTCCTGGCCAACGCGCAACATGGCCTGATCGAGAGCGAGCCCGGCCTCTACGCAGATGACGGTCAGGTCTAGGGCGTCAGCGAGCCCAATACGGATGCGTTGCTGGCGGTCCCTAATCATGCGCTTGAGCAGAAATCTGGGGATAAAGAACCCGAGACCAGGGACTCCGGCAAGCAGCATCATGTTGTCGAAGCCGGAAAACAGAACTACTCCCGCAAATCCTGCGAAAGCCAGCAGAAGGCGCGCTCCGAAGTAGTAGTTGACGTGACCAGCTTCGCGGAAACCGGCCTGGATGAGCCATCCACGGGTGCGGGAAACGTCGGCTGGGGAGAGCGGAATGGCCCTGCTGAGAGGGTCGAGAGCCTGTTCGAGGCGCTCACGCAGGGCAGGTTTCTCCTGGACTTGCTGCTGCTGGCCTCCGAGCGCGCGCAAGCGGGCACCCAGGACAGAACTGGGAGTTACCACGGCAGCGCCGAGGGAAAACACGACGACCACGACGGTTAGAAACACGACGATGGTGAGAATCAGCGGCAGCATCTCTAGACCTGAATCTTAATGATCTTGCGAATTACGAAATATCCAATGGTTTGTAGCGCAATGCCGGCCACAAGCAGCGTGTGCCCGATCGGGTCGGCGAACAGGGGCTGAATGAATGCCGGGTTCAGTACAAGCATGACCGTCACAATTATGGGAGGCATGCCCATCAGCAGGGCCATGGTGAGGCGTCCCTGAGCGGTGTAGACGCGGACCTGGCGTTGAATCTTGAAACGTTCGCGAATCACGTAGGACAAGTTATCCAGAATCTCGGCGAGATTGCCGCCAGTTTCGCGCTGCAGCATGACGGCGGTCACAAAAAACTTTACGTCGACCAGCGGCATACGCTCGGTGAGATTGAGCAACGCGTCGCGGACTGGCATACCGAATTTCTGCTCTTCATAGAGTTTGCGAAACTCGCTGCAAACCGGCTCGGCGACCTCGTTGGAAATCATTTCCAGGGCGGTGGTGAAGGCGTGGCCGGCACGCACGGCGCGAGCCAGGGTGTCGATGGCTTCGGGAAAGAGCTCCTCAAATTTCTCGAAGCGCTTGTTCCGACGATAGGAAACGTAGGAGTAGGGCAGCACGAATCCGATCATCATCGCGAACCAGATGACGGCGGGATTGGTGCGGGTAAACGCAATGACCAGGAATGCTGCGACGATGCCGCTGGCCACGCACAAGGCGAGAAAGTTGCCCGCGCGCAGTTTCATGCCGGCCTGCGCCAGCGTCTTCTGGATGGCGGAGACCCGCTCCGAGCGGCGCAACAAGCTATCCAGTGCGGGAATCTGGCTGAGTTGTTCGTCGCGCAAGAGCGCGAGTTCCTCTTCAGGCGCGCGCTCGGGGGCTTTCTGGACGACGGCCAGGCGTTCCTTCATCAGGCGTGCGCGGGCGCTGCGCTCGTCGAGGAACGAGCCCAGGGCGAAGGCCGCGAGCGCGACGACTAGGAAAACCAGAAATGCAAGTAGGGTTGCTGGCATGTTCAATCCACTTCCAAGTCTCTTAGACCTCCGCCTTCGCTTCGAACAGGGCCGGCCGGAGGCGCGCCCCGGCGGTCGCCAGGCGATCGGCAAATTCCGGATGAATGCCGGTTGCGCGGAATGTCCCCCGGACCTTCCCGCTGTCATCGATGCCGGTACGGTCGAATTCGAAAATGTCATGCATGACAGGCATGTCTCCGTCCATGCCCGCAAGCTCAGAGATCGTGATGACTTTTCGCGTGCCGTCGGAGAGGCGTGCAATCTGGATGACGGCATGAAGGGCGGCGGCGATTTGGTGCCGGACGGCGCGCTCCGGAATGTTCAGGTTCGCCATCGATACCATGTTCTCGACTCGGGCCAGAGCGTCGCGCGGAGAGTTGGCGTGCACGGTGGTCAGTGACCCCTCGTGGCCGGTGTTCATGGCCTGCAACATGTCGAAGGCCTCTTCGCCGCGGACCTCGCCGACTACGATTCGGTCGGGGCGCATGCGCAGACTGTTGATGACCAGTTCCCGCTGGCGGACGGCACCCTTGCCTTCGATGTTAGGCGGACGCGTCTCGAGGCGGACGATGTGTTCCTGCTTGAGCTGAAGTTCGGCGGCGTCTTCGATGGTGACGATGCGGTCCGAGTTGGGAATGTAGCCGGAGAGCACGTTCAGCAACGTTGTCTTTCCAGCGCCGGTTCCTCCGGAGATCAGAATGTTCAGCCGTCCCTTCACCATGGCGGAAAGCAATTCCAGCATAGGCTCGGTGAGAGTGTGGTTCTCGATCATCTGGCGGGCGGTGACCGGCTCGCGCCCGAACCGGCGGATCGAGAGACAGGGACCGTCAATCGCGAGCGGAGGAATGATAGCGTTGACGCGCGAGCCGTCGGCGAGGCGCGCATCGACCATGGGCGAAGATTCGTCCACGCGCCGGCCGACGCGGGAGACGATCCGCTCGATGATCTGCATCAGGTGCGAATTGTCTTTGAACGAGAGACCGGTGAGCTCCAGCTTTCCGGCGCGCTCGATGTAGACGCGGTCGAAGCAATTGACCAGGATGTCGGAAATGGTGTGATCCTTGAGCAGAGGTTCAAGCGGGCCCAGGCCGAAGATCTCGTCCAGAATTTCACGGGAAAGCCTTTCCCGCTCGGCGAAGCTGAGAGGAACGACTTCGCTGTTGACGGCGTTGCGGATGACGACCAGGACTTCGTCGCGGGCGGAATCGCCTGACGTCTTACCCAGTTTTTCGAGATCGAGGCGGTCGAGGATCTTGCGATGCAGGTCGGATTTTACCTGCTGGTACTCGGCGCGCTCGAAAGACTGCAGATTTGCCATAAGTCTTATACCGTCTTAAACAGAGACCACGCGGCGCGTTTCGTGTCAGCGTCATTGCGGGTCAGTTCGTTGGCCAGCCCCGCGAAGCACCGGGCGAGCTCGGTGTGGCTTTGTTCCATCAGCGGCGTGCCGCGATCGATCGCGGTCGACACTGCGAAATACTGGTTGGGCACGCGCCACAGAAGCTTGGCACCGGCGGCCGTTTCGGCATCCGCCTCACTGAAGCCGGGAACTTTGCGAAAACGATTCAGCACGAGTCGGACGCGTTCACGGCTCCCGGTCTCTCCCAGATACTGCTGGACGCGGGCAGCGCTCCAGAGCGAAGCCACATCGGCGCACGCGACCAACAGCACGCACTCGGAGAGATTCGCGATAAGACGACTGCAGGCGTCGAAGCGGGTGGAGAGATCCACGACCACGTAGCGATAGTGTGTGACCAGCATGTCAAACAAACGAACGAATTCTGCCGTGGAGGGGTCGATGGCGGCGGGTACATTGGCTCCAGCCATCAACTGCAGTCCGGCACTGTGGCGGGTCATGAAGCTCTCGAGCAGGGAGCTATCCATGCGGTTGAGG
>Ga0066709_100000585_pt1 | contig 20389 bp, 22 predicted proteins | sample GraSoiAngelo_158_FD_79665 | JGI IMG/M metagenome (GOLD analysis project Ga0066709, IMG submission 79665) | Grasslands soil microbial communities from the Angelo Coastal Reserve, California, USA - 14_1009_16_30cm | ecosystem: Environmental > Terrestrial > Soil > Grasslands | place: USA...
CCCCATCGCCCGGTATCCCACGATCGCGCTCCTCGAGCGCGCGTGGGAGCTTCGTCACAATTTCACCGCCTATGACGCGCTCTACGTCGCGCTCGCCGAAGCGCTCGACACGTCGCTCGTCACGTCGGACGAGCATCTGGCGAGCGCGGTCCACGCCGATGCCCGCGTTTCCGTCATCCTTCTCGCTTAGCAGCTGACGGGGACTGCGGGCTAACCGCTACGCGCGACCGCTCGTGCATGCGTGCTCGCGATCGCGTCGCGCAGCGCGCTCGCCCGCACCAGCGCGAAGACCGACACGAGCACGACGACGATGCCGCCGGCGAGGAACGCGGTGTTGATCCCAGCGACCGCGCCGACGGACCCGAGCAGCATCTGCCCGAGCGGCATGAAGCCCATGAAGACCATGGTGTGCACGCTCATCGCGCGACCGCGCAGGTGGTTCGGTGTGCGCGTTTGCATGAGCGTGTTCGCCATCCCCAGGAACACCATCACCGCGAAGCTCGTGAGTCCGATGAACACCATCGCGCCGAGGACCGAGCGCTGTTCCGCGAACACCGCGAGCAGCAGCCCATGCATGAGCGCGCTTCCGACGAGGAGTGCGCCGCGCCGCTTCCAGCCGCCGAGCGATGCCGTGACCAGCGCGCCCCCGAGCGCCCCCACCCCGGACGCGGCGAGGAGCCACGAGAGCTCGAGGGCGCCGACGCCGAGGAACTGCGCTTCCGCGGGTAGCAGCTGGATGTACGGGCGCGTGAACAGCGCGGTCGTCACCGTGAGGAGCACGACCCAGCGCAGGACCGGATCGCGACGGATGTACGCGAGCCCTTCGCGGATCGACGCGAGCATCGAAAGACGCGTGCGCACCTCGATGGGCTGCGGCGCGATCACGAAGAGCGCCGCGACGACGGCGAGATATGAGATCGCGTTGATGAGCATGAGCCCGCCGACGCCGAACGGGATGATGAGCACGCCGCCGATGAGCGGGCCCACGAGCGTCGCGCCGTTGAAGGCCGCCGAGTTCAGCCCGATCGCGCTCATGAGCTCGCGATCGGTGACGAGACGCGGCACCATCGCCTGACGTGTCGGGGCGTCGAACGAGAAGATGATCGAGTTCATCGCGCTGATGAGCACGACCTCGACGATATTGATGTGCTCGGTGATCGTGAGGATCGCGAGGATGAACGCGACGATCGCGGCGGACAGCTGCGTGACCATGAGAAGACGCCGTCGGTCGGCGCGATCGGCGACGGCGCCGCCGAAGAGACCGAAGGCGAGGCCGGGGATCGCCCGCGCGAGACCGACGAGGCCCAGGTAGAACGGGGCGAGCTGCGGGACCCCCTCGCGCATCGCGAGTTGCACCACCAGCCAGCCCAGGCCGTAGATCTGCATCCACGATCCGATGTTCGAAACGACGAGGCCGAACCAGAACAGCCGGAAATCGCGGAACTCAAGGGCCGCGAGCGTCGAGGTGCGCCCCGGTTCGGCGGCGCTGGCCTCATCGAGCCCGCCTTCGGTCTCGAGGGCCGGCGCAAGCTGTTCCTTCGACGTCATCGTGCTCCACCAGTGTGCGCGCGCCGCGCGGACGACGCTGGTACTTCGATCACACCACGCGCTCGCCGCCGACGAACACCGCGATGGGTGCGTGCTGCAGCGCGCGGATGTCGTCGTGCGGCGTGCCGTTCCACACGACAACGTCCACCAACATCCCGGGCGCGAGCACGCCGATGTCGTCGCGACCGAGCGCGCGAGCCGCAACGCCGCTCGCCGCCGCCATCGCCGGGAGAGGGCTCATGCCGAGCGAGACCATCAGCTCCAGCTCTTCCGCGTTCTCGCCGTGACGGTTGAACGGCGTCGCGGCATCGGTGCCCATTGCGATAGGGAGACCCACCTCGAGCGCGAGGCGGAACGTACGGTCGCGATCCGATCGGCGATCGTGCGCTTTCGCGCGCATGTCGTCGGGCACGCCGGGGCCTTCCGGATCGGCGATCCCGGCCAGCGCTTTCAGGGTCGGGACGAGGAACACGCCGCGCGCGGCCATCTCCTTCGCAACGCCCGCGTCCTCGTGCAAATGGGTGCCGTGCTCGATCGTGTCGACGCCGGCTTCCACCGCGCGCCGGATGCCGTCGATGCCGTGCGCGTGCGCGGCGACCCGCCGACCCATCCCGTGTGCCGTCTCGACGGCCGCGGCGAGCTCCTCGCGCGTGAACTGCGCCGAGGACGGCCGCTCGTGACCCGGAGCGAGCACCGCGCCCGTCGCCATGACCTTGATCACATCGGCGCCGGCGGCGACCTGCTCGCGGATAGCTGTGACGACTTGGTTCACGCCATCGGCCTGCCGGTACATCCCGCGCCACGAGGACGCGCCGGCGGTGGTCGTCGAAACGATCTTGCCCGCGAGGATCAGGCGCGGCGTGCGGATCAGTCCTTCGTGCGCAGCACGCCGGAGCGCGAACTCGAGATGGTCGCGTCCGCCGAGATCGCGGACCGTGGTGAAGCCGGCCGCGAGCGTGCGCCGCGCATGCTCGGCCATGCGCAAGACGCGCAGGCCCGACGGATCTCTGTCCTGGACTGGGGCGTCGGCGAGACCGCCGTCGGAGAGGTGGACGTGGCAGTCAATGAGTCCCGGCGTGATCGTGGCGTCCGGGAAATCGATCCGCGTGACGTCGGCCGGGGCATCGACGCGGCTGCCGACAGCACGGATGCGGTCGCCATCGATGAGCACAGCGCCCGGGCGCAGCGGCGGCGCGCCGGTGCCATCGATGAGCACGCCGGCCGAGATGAGGACCGCGCGCGCATTGCTCAAGGTGAGCGCGAAGTCTAGGAGGCGGCGCTCAGGAGAGATGGCGAGAGTGCATGGGAGTCGAACCCACCACGGAACGCAAGCGCCCCGTCAGCGGTTTTGAAGACCGAGGACATCACCGGATGCCTCGCACTCTCCCGCCGGTCCAAATGTAGAAGGTCGTCGACTCGATTACGTTTCGCGCGATGCGCAGGAGGACCGCGACCGTCGCTTTCGGCGGCTTCGTGATCCTCGGGCTGCCGACGGGAATGCTCGGCGTCGCGTGGCCGTCGATACGCGGGGAGCTCGACGCACCGCTCGCCGGGCTTGGCCTCGTGCTCGCGGCGATGACCCTGACCGAGTTCGGCTCGAGTGCTCTGTCGGGCATCGTCCGGCAGCGTTTTGGCACGCTGGCGCTGCTCCTCCTGCCGACAGCGCTCGCTGCGGGCGGACTCCTCCTGTTCACCGTCGCGCAGACCTGGTCGACGGTCATCCTCGCAGCGGCCGTGCTCGGCGCTGGACTCGGCTTGCTCGATGCGGCGGTGAACACCGAAGCCGCTCTTCGGCGTGGCATCCGCTTCATGGGAGCACTGCACGCGTCGTGGGCCGTCGGTGCGACGCTCGGTCCGCCGGTCATCGGGTTCGCCCTCGTGGTGGCGGGCTCGTGGCGGCTCGGGTACGCGGCCGCCGCGCTGGCGTTCGTGGCCTTCGCGGTCGCGACGTATCTCGGACGTGCTGACCTCGCGGCCATCCCGGAGCACGACGATGCACCGATCGTGAGAGACGGCGCACGCCGAGCTTCGGTCATGGGCGCGGCGCTGATGTTCGTGTACGTCGGCATCGAGCTCGGCGCGGGCCAGTGGAGCTTCACGCGTCTGACCGCCGACAGCGTCTTGACCGATGGGGTCGCGGGGCTCGCGGTCTTCCTTTACTGGTCGGCTCTGGCGGCCGGTCGCATCGCGCTCGCGCTGTTCGGCGCTCGGATCCCAGCCGCGAGACTCATCGATCTGAGCGTCGCCGGCGCGATCGCGAGCGCGGTCGCCTTCTGGATCCTCCCGCCGCCGATCGCCGCCCTTATCGCGCTGCCGAGCATCGGCCTTTCGCTCTCGGTGTTCGTGCCGCTGTTGCTGTATCTCATCCCGCGACGTGTCGGTCGCGCGGCTGCCCCGCACGTGATCGGCTACCTGGTCGCGGCCGGCATGATCGGCGGCGCGGTGTTGCCCGCGGGCATCGGTCTGGTACTGCAATCGACCGGCGTCTCCAGCCTTGGGATCTGTCTCTCAGCGCTGGCGGCGGCTTTTGGCGGCCTTCATGTGGCAGCACGGGGGCGATGAGAAACCCCGCGCGCGGCCACTTGGGCCGCCACGTGCGCACTGTCATCCATCGCGCCGAGGATGATCCCGGACTTGCGCATCCGAAGCCACAGCAGACCCACGAACCACAGGCCATCCACGGGCGCGCGCCCCTGCTCGTGCACGACGGAGCCGTCGCTTCTCACGACGGGCAAGCGCAGCCACGAGTAGTCGGCGCGAAAGCCCGTCGTGAGGATCACCGAGCGCACGCCGCGGTCGGCGAGATCGAGCTCGGTCGGCGATCGGAACGTTTCAGGGTCGGCGGGTTCGTCCGCGGGATCGGGCTCGGATGGTGGCGCAGCGATCCCGCGCCGCGCGATGTGATCGTCCACGTGCTGGCGGATCCTCGCAGCGATCTCGTCGCCGAATCGCACGTGCTGCGCGAGGTCAGCCGCAAAGCGGAGCCGATAGCCGTCGGCCGACTCGAAGTGGCCGAGCAGCGTGACGCCCCGGCGTGCGAGCCCCTGCAAACTGAGCGTGTGGCCGCGTGGCCCCACGCCGGAGATGAGCGGCTGCACGGCTCGCATCATCGCCGGGTCCGGAAGATCCTCCGGTCGCTGCGCCATCCAGCCCGATTCGCTGAGCCACGCGACCGTGTCGCGTCCGCGCAGACGGCGCGGAAAGCGGCCGACGGTACCCGTGGCGAGGTAGACCTCACGGCCGGCATCGACGAGGTCCTCGGCGATCTGGCCGCCCGACTGAGCGCTGCCGACGACGAGGATCGCGCCATCGCGAAGCTGCGACGGCCGTCGATACGTGCCCGTCGTCAGGATCTCGACGCGACGATCGATCGTCGCGGCGGCCGCGGGGACCTTCGGGACATTCGCGGCGCCGGTCGCGACGACAACGCTCCGCGTGCGCACCATTTCGTCGTCGCCGATGGTCACGACGAAGCCCCCGTGGTCGTCCGCCGTGACAGCGGTGACGGTCGCGCGCGTCCTGACCGGGAGCGCGCTCTGACGCGCATATGTCTCGAGCTCGGCAATCCAAGCGTCACGGCCGAGGAACTCGTTCGGGTCCACGGCCGGCGGACCGCCAGGGAGCCGGTTGACAGCGCTCGGCGTGTTCAGAGCGAACGAGTCCCAGCGCTGCGTGCGCCAGGTCTCGGCGATGTCACCACGCTCGAGCACCACGTGATCGATGCCGGCGTCGACGAGACGCTTGCTCACCGCGAGTCCGGCGTGGCCGGCACCGATAATGACCGTATCGATCACGCGCACATCATGACTTGCGATCGCCTTGGGCCGAAGCTGACGATGGCGCTCGAATCCAGCCAAACCCTCGCCTTTCGGTCGCCCGTCCCGGAACCAAGGTAAGAGATTGGGTCGCGCGCGAGCTCTGCTCCTCTGCGGTGTCGTCGGTCCGCCTCTCTTCATCGCGACCTTCCTCGTCGAAGAGGCGACGCGACCGGGGCACAGCTGGTGGCGCAACTTCGTCAGCTCGCTCGCGACCGGCGAGGGCGGCTGGGTGCAGATCGCGAACTTCCTTGTATGGGGCACGCTTGCCGTCGCGTTCGCGATCGGCGTCGTCCGTATCGGGTGGGTCGCGCCGGGCATCCTTCTCATCCTGTACGGCGCGGGGCTGCTGGTGGCCGGCGTTTTCGTCACGGATCCAAGCCTGGGTTACCCGCCCGGCGCGCCGCCCGAGCACACCACCCACGGGATGATCCACGGCCTTGCAGGGCTCGGCGTGTTCACATTGAACGCGGTCGCTGCCTTCGTTGTCGCACGGCGCTTCGCGATCGCGCAGCGGCGAGGTTGGGCGATCTACTCGACCGTCACCGGCCTCCTCATCGTCGCGCTTTTCATCGCGAGCACAGCTGTTTCCGTCCAGGACGAGCTCGGCCTCTGGTCAAATGCTCCGACGGGTCTCCTGCAGCGGATCTCGATCGTCGTGGGTTGGACGTGGATCGCTGCCTTCGCCCTCCGGCTCTGGCGCGACAGAGCGCCGAGCCGCGCCTAGTCCACCTTCAACTTCGGATCGAGCGCGTCGCGCAGCCCGTCGCCGAGGAAGTTGAAACAGATCAAGGTCACGGCGAGGACGACCGCCGGGAACAGCAGCTCGTGCGGGAACGCGCGCATGTTGCGGACGCCTTCGGCGATGAGGATGCCCCAGCTGGGGAGCGGCGGGCGCACCCCCAGCCCGAGGAAGGAGAGTCCGGCTTCGGTCGCGATCGCTCCGGGAATGCCGAACGTGGCGGCAACGATCACCGGCGCGAGGGTGTTCGGCAGAAGGTGGCGCGCCATGATGCGCAGGTTCGACGCGCCAACCATCCGCGCGGCTTCCACGAACTCCTTCTCCTTCAGGGAGAGGACCTGACCGCGCACGAGACGCGCCACGGTCAGCCACGACACCAGACCGAGCGCGATGAACACGCCGAGGAGGCCGCCGGTCAGGTTGTCGAGGCCGCCGATCACCGACAGGATGGGTCCTGTCGGCTGGTCGAGGACGGCACGCAAGTAGGTGATGACAACGATGACAAGCAGCAGGCTCGGAAATGCGAGGAGCACGTCGACCGTCCGCATGATGAGCGTGTCCAACCACTTGCCGAAGAAACCCGCGGCGAGCCCGAGCGGAACGCCGATCAACACGACGATGAGGACGTCCACGAGCGCAACGGCGAGCGAGATGCGACTGCCGTAGACCATGCGGCTTAGCTCGTCGCGGCCGAGGAGTTCGGTACCGAAAAGGTGGCCCGCGCTCGGCCCGAGATCGGTGCTCTCGAGGTCCTGACGCTCGAAGGGATACGGGGCGACCAGGTTCGCGAAGAGCGCGACGATCACAAGGAGAACGACGAATACCAGGCTCACCACGGCCGCGCGGTTTCGCGTCAGCCGGTGCCAAGCGTCCCGCCACAGGCCCGTCGGCCGGCGCGCGAGCGGCATCGCAACTGAAGGGGTCGCGACCGTCCTCGTCACCGGTAGCGGATCCGAGGATCGGCGTAGCCGTAAGAGATGTCGGTAAGAAGATTCACGACCGAGATGAGGATCGCGAAGATCAGCACGATGCCGAGGAGCAGCGGGTAATCGCGCCCGGTGACGCTATCGACGAACTGTCGGCCGATCCCCGGGACGCCGTAGATGCGTTCCACGAAGAACGCACCGGTGATGACGTTCGAGAGCGTGACGCCCGCCACCGTGAGCACGGGGATGAGTGCGTTCTTCATCGCGTGGCGAACGACGATCATCACGTCTTCCAGTCTTTTGTCGCGGGCGGTGCGGATGAAGTCCTGCCCCAGGACCTCGAGGAGGCTCGATCGGGTATAGCGCGCGAGAATGGCCGCCGGCCCGAGCCCGATCGCGAGCGTCGGAATGATCGAGCGGACGTCCCAGATCCCGTTCCAACCGCCCGTTGGCAGCCACGCGACGCCCAGCGACAGCGCCACGACCAGCAGCGAGACGCGCACGAAGGGTGGCGTCGCGAGTCCGCTCACCGTGATGAACGACGCCGTGTAGTCGATCCAGCTGTTGTGCTTCACCGCGGCGAGGGTGCCGAGCGGTATCCCTACGAGCAACGCGAACAGCATCGACGCGAGGCCGAGCTGCGCCGACACCGGCAGCGTTGCGGCGATGATCTCCGACACCGAACGTTCGACGCTCCGGTACGACGGCCCGAGATCGCCGTGCAACGCGTTGATGAGGTAGTCGGCGTATTGCTTGGGCAGTGGATCGTCGAGGTGGTACTGCTTCGCAAGGTTCTGCTTGACGGCCTCCGGGAGCGGCTTCTCGCTCTCGTCCCACGGGCTGCCGGGCGTCGCGTGGACGACGACGAAGGTCAGCGTAAATACCACGAGGAGGCTCGGGATCATCCAGAGAACGCGGCGGACGATGAATGTCGTCATCGATAGGGACCGCCAAGGCGGAGGCCGCTGACCGTGCGGCCTCCGCCCGCTACGGTTACTTGTTCACGCGAACGAGATAGCCCTGGATACGTCCCAGGACGCGGTAGTGGTTGAGACCTTGGATGTACGGCTTGATAAGGTCGAAGCGCGCCCAGTGGTAGTAGGTGATGTAAGGCGCCTCGGCGTTGAGGATCTTGTCGGCGCTCTCGTACGTCGTCTTACGCTTCGCCGGGTCGTTCTCCTTCAACCCTGAAGCCACGAGGCTGTCGAACTCGGGGTTCTTCCAGTGGGCGTAGAAGAAGTCGGCCTTCGAGTCGAAGAGCAGGTTGTACCAGTTGTTCGGGTCCTCGTAGTCCGAGCCCCAGCCGCTGACGTACATGTGGAACGGCTGGTCTTTGCGCGTCGTTCGCCAGTTGTCGAAGGCCTTGTCCTCCATCGGCTCGAGGACGATGTCGATCCCGAGGGCCGTCTTCCACATGCCCTGGATCGCCTCGGCGATCGCCTTCGTCTCGGCCGAGCCCGACGCGAACGTGAACTTCACGTTCGCCGGCCAGTTCTTTCCGTCGGCGTAACCAGCTTCGGAGAGAAGCTGCTTGGCCTTCGCCGCGTCGTAGCCGAGTGCGTTCGCCGTCTTCTGCCCTGGGATGCCCGGCGCGACGATCGAGACGGCGTTGAAGTACGCGTCCTTCAGAACCACTTCGTTCAGCCGCTTCGCGTCGGTCGCCATGCTGAGCGCTTGGCGGACCTTCACGTTGTTGAACGGTGGGTTCGTCGTGTCGAGAATGATCCACTGCGAGCCTTGACGCTCGAATTTCTTGATTTCCTTGCTGAGCACCGGGTCCGCCTTCGCGCGCGTGATGTCCGCACCGACGAGGACTGCGCGGTCAAGCTCGCCCGCCTCATACGCGACGGGCGACTTCGCGGCCTGGTCGTCGAACAGAGTCCAGACGATCGTGTCGGGACCGTTGTTCTCACCCCAGTAGTTCGGGTTCTTCTCGACCGTCATGCTCTGCTCGGGCTTCCACTCCACCAATCGGTAATGACCGTTGGAGATGTAGGTGTCCTTGGTGAGGGTCCACTTCTCGGCGTTCTTGTCGATGGTGTCCTTGCGGACTGGGTAGGCGGTCCACGTCGCGACGAGATGCATGAAGAACGGCGCGGGCCGCTCCAGGGTCACGACGAGAGTGCGGTCGTCGGTCGCCTTCACCCCCATGCCTTCCGCCGTGCCCTTGCCCGTCCCAAAGGCTTCGGCGCCTTTCACCGGCCAAAGCGTCTGCGCATAGCGAGACTTGGTCGCCGGGTCGGTCGCGCGCTTCCACGCGTACTCGAAGTCGGACGCTTTCAGGGTTTGTCCGTCCGACCACTTGAGCCCGGCGCGGAGGTTGAACGTGTACGTGATGCCGTCGGGTGAGATCGTCCACTTCTCGGCCTGGCCCGGCTTGATCTCGCCGCTGACCTGGTCAACGTAAGCGAGCCCTTCGAACATGTTCTGGATCTGCTCGAGCCCGGCGCCGCCCGAGCTGATGCCGGGATCCATGGTGTTGACGATCTTCGCTGCCTCCGGCAGTCGCAGGGTCGTCTTCTTCGCCGCCTGACTCGGACTCGGTGTCGCCGAGCTCGTCGGCGACGTGCACGCGGCGGCCGTAAGCAGGACCAAAAGGGATAGCGCGACAAGTTTCCTCACGTTCAGCTCCTTGCGGTAAAACCCGCCCCCCTGACAGGCGGGAAGGATAGCGCCCCTTACTACCTCAACTTGCGTTTCGGAGTTCAGGAAGACGGCGACTTCAGGCCGGGAGTAGAGTCTCGGGCGGTCAGGAGGGAGGGCCGCCATGAGATCCACGCACGACGACCTTGCTCGCTTTCTCACGCCTCATGCCGATCGGCATCATCTTTCGAGACGCACGTTACTGAAGGCTGGGGTCGCCACGACCGCACTGATCGCGACCACCGGCGTGATGTCTACTCGCACAGCGGCGAAATCGGGGACACCGTCGCCCGTCGCCGCAAATGCCCTCTTCGGCGGGCTGCACATCTATGGCGTCGATCCGGGGATGGAGCCTTCGGCCATCACCAACTTTCACGGCCAGGTCGGAGCGGCCGTCGTGGACGGCAACGGAACGTGGAAGGTCGACGGCACAGCGCCCGAAACCGTTCTCTTCGATACCGACATGCGCTTCATGCAGGGCAGCTTCCGCAGTACCGACGGGAGAAGTCACAAGGGGACCTTCGCGTTCGTCTGACTCGACGTCTATCGGGGGGTAGTTGACCCCCTCGACCCGAACACCCATCAGATCGTAGACAACAACCCCGGCATCACTCCCGACGGACTCCTGTGGACGTTCGCTGCGCCGAATGGCGCCGTCCATGTCGACTTCGCCGAGGGCGAGGCCCAGTACCGCATGAGCGAGGTCCGCATGCGCGACTACGGGACTCTCGCGAACGCTCTGTTCGGCGGCGGCGTCGGTGTGCCGGGCGCATCCGTGCCCTCGACGGTCTCGTGGGACCTTCGTTGGCATGGCGTCACCGGAAGCGCGACCACCGTCAATGCGACGCTTCCCTTCCGCCTGAACTACAAGACCACAGGCGCGCACCTCGACTGGTCGATGAGCTCTGGCGAGCGAAGCTTCAGGTCGAATCCGGGCGGACAGACGACCGTGGTCGCATTCATCGGCGAGGAGCGCAACGGCGTGTTCTTCAACTCGTCAGACGACGAGGACAAAGACGCTGACGACGACTAAAAGGCCATGAGAGGCGGCTCCCGCGGGGGAGCCGCCTCGTCCATGTCGGGTTAGACGCGCGCCTTCGGCTGATTCGTCGCGATGCCGTGCTCGACCCAGAACTTCGCCAGAGTCAGCGCCTCGCCCCAGCCGCCGGCGTTGTCGATCAGGTTCTCGATCTTCCGGAAGCCGAACTCGCGGAGTCGCACCAGCGTGCCGTCGTCGCGCTTCTCCAGGATGATCTCGACGGTCGACTCACTGCCCGGCTCACCCCATTCGTACACGAAGCGCTCCGGCCGCTTCGCTTCGATCACGCGCCCGGGAACCTCGGCGTTGATGCCCTGCTCGGCGCCCCAGTCGACCCATTTGAGCACCATCGCTCCGCCCGGGCGCGCGTCAACGCGACTGCCGCGCGTGAACCATCTGTCGAGTCCCTCAGCCGTCGCGAACGCGTCGTACACCTTCTCGCGAGGCGCTCGTATGAAGACGCTCTGCTTCACCTCGTGATCGAGCCGTTCCTCAGGCATGGCGCTCCCCCTTCTCGACATAGCTCTTCAGCCGCTGCAGACGCGACTCCCAGCGCGCCGACACGGTCGCCAACCATTCGCTGGCGGCGGCGAGTCGCTCCGCTTCGAGCGAATAGTGGACGTCACGGCCCGATCGCTCGCGCGCGATGAGGCGCGCTTCACCGAGCACCTCCAGGTGCTTCGCGACGGCCTGACGGCTGATCGGAAGGCGCCTTGCGAGCTCCGTCGCGGTTGCCGACCTCACCGCGAGCCAGCTCACGAGCTGTCGCCGCGTGGGATCGGCGAGTGCGGCGAAGACGTCCTGCTGCATGTGCAACCATACGGTTGCACATGGTTAGCCGATTGTCAAACGGGCCGTGGGCTGGGCCGGTCCGACCGGCATCACGAGGCCGCGATGCGAGTTACGGGCCGGGACGCGGCGGGGCCGCGGCCTGCGTGATATCGGCGCGTATCGCCAGCGTCAGCGGGTCAAGGGTCCGCAGCCGGTAGCCGCCGCCGGCCGCTGCTGCGCGTCTGATCGCCATCTGGAGTTCGCCGCCGCCCCGCAGCGCGGTCCATAGGACGACGTCTTCGTACCAATACGTGTCCTGCTTGATGTCGCTCGCCAATTCGGCGCCAGTACGGGCGTCGATGGGGCGCGTGCCGAGGTAGGTTGGGGTTCCAGCGTCGTGCAGTGACTGTACGTAGACCGACGCGCCGTCGTCCGACACCAGCACGCGCCAACTCTTCTGCGATCCGTCTGGGAGAGGCGGCTGCGAGAGTGTCCATCGCACCGTGCCCGTTGCGGCGCCTTCTGCGCGCAACTCGTTGGAGGGCGTCGACAGCACGAAATGCAGGCGACCGTCGGGCGAGAAGAGCGGCGGCTCGCTCGCGAGCCTGATCGTCGCGGACGCGACCGGCGGCGTCCCGCTCGGCGTCATGACGTGAGGCGTCGACGAACAGGCGGTCGCGAACAGTGTCAACAACACGAGGGAGCGCACGGACGTTTCGGTCACGCACTCTCTACAGACGACGCCTGACTCGGGTTCCGGCTAGCGGTCGACCTGGAGTCCTGCCGCGGCCCAGGCGACCAAGCCGCCGATGACATCGGTCGTCTTCTCGAAGCCGAGCTCGTGAAGCCGCACCGCGGCGAGGCTCGACGAGTAGCCCTCGTGGCAGATCAGGATGAGGTCGTCTTCGTGCCCGGCGAGGGCCGCGCTTTGGTGTCCCGACGTCGGATCGACGCGCCACTCGAGGACGCTCAGCGGGAGGTGCACCGAGCCCGGAATGCGGCCGTCGCGCGCCCGAACATCGCCGTCGCGCGTGTCGACGAGGACCTATCCCTCTCGCATCGCGGCCGCCGCCTCCGCCGGCGTCAATCGGCGCAGCCGGGCTTGAGCCGCCGAGAGGACCTGATCGATCCCGCGCTTCTTGATCCGGCGATGCTCTCACACCCCGACGGCCGCATTCCAAGCGCGGCTACGCCGATTGAACCGGACGAGTTCCTACCAACCTCTTAGGTCGCGCGCATCCGCATCTCAGGCGCGAGCACGACAGTCGTTCCAACGAAGGTGTGAGCGCTGGCACCGATCGAACACGACAAGAGGAGTACTGATATGAACTTCGGACGCAAGACCATCATCGCGGCACTGATGACGGGCTCGATGGCGCTTGGTGCGCTCGTCGGCGCCGCCGCGTTCAGCGGCGCCGGCAGCACCGCGAACGCGGCCACCAACACCGGCCAGGTCGGCAACGTGCGGGCCGCGGGGCCGAACGGCACATTCGTTTCAAATGAAGACCCGGCGCACGAGGCGACCGAGAGCGCCGCGCGCGAGGCCCAAGAAGACGCGGGTCAGATGCCAACGGTGCCGTAGTACCAAGGGCGGGTGGGCCGTTACGAGCGGCCCACCCGTCACGTTAGGACTCCGTGGGCATCCAATGGCGCGGCCCCGTCCCACAGAGCAACTACACCGTCGGCCGCGAGGGCAATACGGTTCAGCTCATCGTCGACCACTGGACGGTCGTGATGTTCGAAGGCGCCATACGGCGCTTCAAAGATCCCGTCAGCATCCTCTCCGCGCATTACGTCGTCGGACAGGACGGGCGCATCGCACAGCTCGTGAGCGAGGACGACACCGCGTATCACGCCGGCAAGTACGAAGTGAATCTGCGCTCGGTCGGGGTCGAACACGAGGCCGGGCCCGCGATGCCGCCAACCGATGCGCTGTACGCCGCGTCGGCGCAGTTGCATCGCGAGATCGCGGACCGACACGGTCTCGCGCTCGAGGTCGGTACGACGGTCCTCCCGCATCACGCCATCGTGCCGACCGAATGCCCCGGAACGCTGGACCTCGAACGCATCGTGCGCGAAGCATCGGAGGAGGACGACATGTTCACCGAAGAAGACCGACGCAAGCTCGACCGCGTCTATCAGCACCTCGAGGCATACGAGCCGCTGGTGTGGACCACCAGGCTGCAGCGCTGGCTCGCGAAGGCGATCCGCAGCGTCTTCCCGAACGCGGATGTCAGCGGCCCCGACGTCGAGACCGGTCAGCCGTTCAAGGGCTGAGCGTGAAAGTACCGCGCGTCACGCGGCCATCGATTCCCGCGGGCTACGGCGTGTCCGAAGACATGAAGGGCGCGCTCCGCTGGATCAGCGTGCGCCGCATCCTCGAGGGTGCGCTGCGCTACTGGATCGCGACGTCCAGCGGTGCCGACGGGCCGCACCTCATCCAGCAGTGGGCCGCATGGGTCGATGACACGCTGTATTTCGGCGGCAGCAACAAAACGAAATGGTCGCGCCATCTTCGTCTTGACCCGCGCATCGCGGTGAGCGTCGAGCGCACCGGGTATTCGATCATGGTCGAGGGCCGCGCGCAGGTGCTGGCGACCGCGACGCCGGAGCTCGCGGCTGTGCTCGTCGCGATCTTCAAGAAGAAGTACGGCTACGAGACGACCGTCGAGGACTGGACGAAGGGCGGGCTCTGGGCGCTTCGTGCGGAGAAGGTATTCGCCTGGAAGTTCGCGAGCCTCGGAACGACCGCGACCAAATTCCTCTTCGATCAGTCTGGCGATGCCGCGTCGAGCCCGAGGAGCCGAGCGCCCTCAGCCATCCGCGTGTCGTAGGTCACGAGGACCTCGAGGTCGTCGCGACTAGCGCACTCACATCGCCCGGTCCTCGATCTCCCAGGTGTGGTCGAGCACGTGCCACGCCGCCCGACGCGCGAAAAAGCGCGGCGTCCAGAGCGTCTTGGTGCGGCTCGGCTCCGCGACCGGGAGTCCGAGCGCCCGTGCGCGCAGCGCCGCGAGGACCGCGTCACGTAGATCGGCCAGTCGGTGCGCGCGATCTCCAGCGCCCTTCGGCGCTCGGGCACCGAGCGCGCCGAGGTAGATCTCCTCCGCGCCGGCGACGTGGTCGATGATCTTGTCGAGATCACGTCCGCCGCCACGCGGACCCTTTCGCAGCTCGACACCGTGTGCGTCCTTCGCTGTATGGTCGAGCGCCTCCCAACACGCAACGAGGATCCGTTCGACTCGCTCGAGCTCCGCCCTACCGAGAGGCGCGGCATCCGAGGGAAGCCCGATCGCCGGAGCCCCGAACTCCGTCGTGGCGTTGCCCTTCACGCGCTTCGTGATCCGGAACTCGGAGACGTTCTTGGGCGGTGTGAGCTTCAGACCCGCCAGTGTGACGACCGCGGCGTAACGGGTCCCGTAGGCAGCGAGCGTCGCGACCGCCTCGCTCTCGTCACGTCCGCTGCGGGACAAGCCCGGCCACTCGAGTGCCGTTGCGAAGCTGCGCTCGGTGCCGACCTCGATGTAGATCGGCACTTCGCCTCTGCGGTGGACCTCAGGCTTGCTCGGCACGGAGCTTCACGAATCAGCTCTTCTGCGCGGCCACCCAAGCGTCCACTTTTGCGCGGTACTGGTGGGGAGCTTTCGCGAAGGTTTTCATGCAACCGGGGCCACAGAACGCATATTCGCGGTCGTCCATCTCGAGGGTGAGACCGTGGTCGCGCGAGTCAGCGAGGTCCACGATCATGCCGCAGACCGGATCGAGCATCTTGGCGCCCGGAAGACCTGAGGTGTCGCGCACCTGCTAGTGGATCTTGGTGACGCCGACGCCGGCGTTCGGCGTGCTGCTCGTCGGCGACCCGCCAAGAGGCGGCGTCGGAGGTGTCGCCGTTGCCTTCGGAGTGGTCGTGGCAGAGGCCGTTGGTGCGGCGGCCGCGCTAGGGGCGGCCGTCGCTAAATGCGGCGTCAGCTTCTGCATGAGCTGCGGCTTGGGGTGGAAACCGACGATCCGGTCGGCCTCCCGGCCGTTCTTGAACAGGATCATGGTCGGGATGGCGCGGACGCCGAAGCGCCCGGCGGTGATCGGATTGGCGTCGACATCGAGCTTGGCGATGCGGATCTTGTCGCCGTGCTCGGTCGCAACCTCTTCGAGGACGGGCGCGACCATGCGGCACGGACCGCACCACGTCGCCCAGAAATCGACGAGCACGGGGCTGTCCGACTTCAGGACGTCCTGCTCGAACGACTGGTCGGTGACGACTTGTGGCTTACCCATTAGTGCGGCTCCTTTAGCTTCTACTACATCCGGCAACGCCGAGTGGAGAGCGAACGGTCACCTCAGCGACCCTTCGCTACCACCTGAACGCGAGCTGCTGGCCTGATTGTTCCACCGCAGGTTCGAGGCCAAGAACGGGTTCAAGGCCGTCCAGCCCCGCTTGTGTGTCCCCCAACCACCGGCGCAATGGATCCCACTTTACGAATCGCCAGCCCCGGCGTCGAACGACCTCGGCCAACGCTGGCGAGCGACGAAGCTTTTCGTGCACCAGACCGGTCCGCTCGTCGGCGACGGCGAGGAAGCGGAACACCCGGTCGTCATCCGGGATCGACTCGCCAAGGGCAACGATGCTGCGGTGGATCCGAGCGGTCCAGTCGACCTGCCAGAGGAACACCATCCGCCCCTTGTCGTACCAAACGCAGTCGACGAAATCGAGCGCCTCCGAAGCGCCGCGCACGAAGCGCGATGCACCGCTCGCGCGCTCGGCCTCGCTGACGAGATCCGCGAGCACGCGCCCGCGCTCCTGATGCGAGTTCGCGAGCGCACGCCGCTCGACATCGCGACCGACGTGCACCTTGAACCCGAGCCGATGGCCGGCGTCGATGAGCTCGGCCAGGACCTGCGCCTGCGACGCCTGCCGCGCGACGAGCCCGTCCTGATCGAGGAGGCGCCAGCGCCCGTCGTCGGTCTGCGTGGCGTACGCGGCGACGCAGCGTTCGACCAGCTCGCGGTCGGGGGTCTCGATCCCGCGGAACAAGCCGTAGACGCGACGCAGCAGCGAACGCGTGTCGACCTCGCGCGCCGATGACAGAAGACCCCACACCGCCCATTCGACGCGGTCGCCGAGCGGCGTCGCATCGGGCGCCTCGGTGATCGCATAGGCGACATCGTCGGCGTCGTCGCTGAGCGGCACGCGCGTGATGCCGGTGCGCCGTCCGTCGGCGAGGGCGGACCTGAAGTGATCGAGGAACAGCTCGAGCTCCGACACGCCGCCTGCGCGCGCCAGCGCGATCGGAACGAGCAGCCCCTTCGCGGCGAGCGACTGGAGCGCCGCGACGGCAGCGACGTCCTCACGCACCGGCTCGCCGCGGGCGAGCACCGCGTCGCGGACACCCGCCCGGATCGCGTCCTCGATGAGGCCCGCGTCAGCCGCGGACTGGTCACGCAGCAGCGGCACGTCGCGGTCGAAGTCGCACACCGCCGCGGCGGGCGCGCCATAGGCGCCGGCATGCGCGTCGCGCTGATAGAGGATCGTACGGAGGCGATAACCGCCGCCCGCGCCGGCGAGGACGCACGCGGCGATCGTCGCCGCGTCCGCCTGCGGCACGTACACGACCGCCGCGGCTTCGGGACGCGAGACGCGATGCGCCTCGATGAGGGCGGCGCGCAGCGTGCGGAGGAGCCGCTCGCGCGCCGCGAGCCGGCCCTCGCCGGTGTCCATCGGACGCAGCGTCTTCGCGCCGAGCAGCAGCGCGCTCGCGACCGTGCTCCAACCGCCGAGGGCGTCCTCCACCGGCGCTTGGCACAGAACGAGGTCCGCGTCGCCCGGGTCGAGCAGGAGCCCGCCGCGCGCCGCGGGCGTGCGGTGCTCGTGCTGCGCGAGCCACGTGACGAGCTCGCGCACGGTGCGCTCGTATTCGAGCCAGATATTCACCTCGCGCGTCTGCGACGCGTGGCCGCGACGCGCGCGCCCTTTGTCGATGCGGAGGGGCGTGCCGTGACCGGCGACGGCGTTCAGGCGGCTACCGGCGACGATCGATTCGAGCAGGCAGAGCTTGAGGAGGCCCTGCGCCGCGGCGTCTCCGACCGACGTCTCGATGGCGCGCAGCGTGGCCATGAGCGCGGTGATGTTGCGCGGCGTGTACAGCGCGGCGACCGTTTCGCCCAGCGCCTGCGCCGCGGGATCGGCTCCGAATCGCTCGACGAACTGCCAGTACGCCATGCCCCGCGGCTCGAGCCGGCGCGTGCGCTCCTCGTCGTCGGTGTCGACCGGCTCGATGAGGAGGGCGCGGCCCTCACGCGCGCATACGCCGCAGCGGAAGGCCTTCTTCGTCGGCACGGGCGCATCGCGCTCCCACAGGAACGCTTCGACGACCACCGGCCCGTGACAGGTCGCGCAGTGCGAACCGTAGAGCTCGCGCATCGCGACGCGGTGCGGCGTGCCGACGAGCACGCTGTCGGCGACGCGCTCGAACGCGGCGAGGACATCTTCGAGCGACGGCGCGAGGACGACGACCGCGCGCGCCCATTCGCCGAGCGGCTCGCGCGATTTCGCGATGCCGCGCCGGTCCGCCGACTCGACGGCATCCGCGGCGGACCACGGATGCGCGAGCGGATCCAGGACGACGCCGCGTCGCGGCGCGTAGGCCCTCGCGTAGACATCGGCGAGCGCCGTCGGGAACGCGGTGCCGAAGCGACTGAGCGGCCGCGGAAGCGGGATCGTCTCGATCGGGACGAACGAGAGGATCCGCTCTCGCATGTTGCTCACGTTGGCGTGAGTATGGGTCTCAGGGCAGCCGAAAGAGAACAGCTCGCTTGGCTTCGGCGATAAGGCCCACCCAACGTCCGTCGCGCGACACGACGAGATCCTGTATCTGACCGACGGGCGCGAGCTCGTCGACCGCGCCGGTCTTCGGGTCGAGGACGATGAGGCGGTCGGTGCCATCCAGCACGACCGCGCGTGGGCCGACCGCGAGGCGCCGGCCGTCGACAAGCGGTGTCGTCCAGCGCGTCGCGCCTTCGGCGTCGACCGCGACGACACGCTGCGCGTCGAGCAGGTAGAGCGTGCCGTCGCGCGCGAACTCGACGTCGCGCACGGGCGTCGCGATCTTGGTGATGCTCTTCGTCGGGTCCGCCGCGTTCACCTGGAAGCGGTACGTGCCCTGATCCGTCACCGCCGCGCCGTAGGTCCCCGACGGATCGATCGTGAACGCCTTGCCGATGCCGGGCACGCGCAGCACGCCCCTCGTGGACCGATCCACGCCCGGTCGGAACATCTTGACCTCGTAGCCGCCGGAGGTCTGCCAGGCGATGAAGAGATCGCCGTAGTCGCTCGCCGCGAGGAGCCCGCCGGCGGAACCGAGACCGATCGGGAAGGGTGCCGCGAGCGGCAGCCCGTCCGGCGTGCGCCCGCCGATCACGCCGCCGTCGCTCCCACCGGCCGACGCGGCGAACACGTCCACCCCCGGCACGTACACGAGGGACTGCGCCGCGCCGGTGAGGCGCACCGGCACGCCCACGGAATCATTCGGGGCCGGCATCACATAGTTGGTGAGGACCTGTCCACCACCGATGAGGAACCGCGCATCGTTCGTGAACGCAAGCTGATTCACGCCGGCGTTGAACCGAACGAGCGCCTTGAGCTCGCCGCCGCGCGTGTGCAGTGCCAGGTAGCCGTCGTCTGTGCCGGTCGCGACGAGCGCCGCGTCCTGCGACAGTGCGATCTTGCGCGCGAGCGCGTGAACGTCGATGGATCGCTCCGGTTCACGCCAGAGCTCGGCGTCCGGCACCGCGCCACTCCGCGCGAACGTGTACACGGCGTCCTCGGTGACGATCGCGGTGATCTTCTGCGCCGCGAGCGTGGTGGCTGCCGCATCGGCCGCGGCGCGATCGGCATAGGGGCCGACGCGAACAGTGAACGGACTCTCCTTCGCGGCGGTCGCGTTCGCGCCGATCTTCGTCGCGGCATCGGCGGCTTCGGCGGCCGTGGTGTACGGACCAACGTTCAGCGTGAAGCGCTGCTTCGACGACGCAGTCGAGGTGATCGACGTGCCGCGATCGATCGTCGCCTTCAAAGCCGCGTCCGCCGGCAACACCGACGCGAGCTCGCGAAGGCTCGCCCAACCACGCTCGACGCCCGAGAACACACGCGAGAGCGCCGCCGGATCACGCACGTCCCCGTATGTGAGCGCGTCGCGCGACAGATCGGTGAGACCGTCGGCGAGCGCAACGAGCCGATCGCGTATCGGACCGACGGCGTCGACGCTCACGCCGACGACCTTCGTCGTATTGCTGCTGACGAGTCCGGCCTGCGCGCGCGCGACCGTCGCGAAGCGGTCGGCGCTCACGGCACGCACCTTCTCACCATTGAGAGCGCCGACGAGCGCGTAGTCGTAGGCGGAGAAGGCGAGAAGGATGTCGGCTGCGGTGCGCGCGATGGGTGCCGAGCTCGCAACGGTCACGTCGGCGGTGGGGCGGGTCTTTTCCGGAACGGGACTGGAGCAGGCCGCGGCCAGGAGGACGAGGACCGCTGTTACCGCTCCCCATCCTGCTCGGCGCACTGGCTTACTCCTCTTCTTCTTCCTCCGCGTCTTCGTCGCCGGTATCGACGACCAGAGGCTCTTCAACGGTCTCGGTCTCATCGCCCGTCTCGGCACCCGAGCCCTCGGTCGTCTCTTCCTCGGTCTCGTCTGTGTCCTCGTCGCCTTCCTCATCCGCATCCCGCCCGAAGCGGAAGAAGTTGCCCTTGATGTACGCCCGCTCCTTCGTCTCGGCCGGGCGGTGATGCCCCGGGAAGGAGATCCGGCTGGAGTTCTCGACGCTCTGCAGGACCTCACGAATGGCAACGCGCGCGTTCTGCTGGTCGTTACTGACGATCGCCGCCACGTACTGGTTGCCAGTTCGGATCAGA
>Ga0066709_100000587_pt1 | contig 20375 bp, 26 predicted proteins | sample GraSoiAngelo_158_FD_79665 | JGI IMG/M metagenome (GOLD analysis project Ga0066709, IMG submission 79665) | Grasslands soil microbial communities from the Angelo Coastal Reserve, California, USA - 14_1009_16_30cm | ecosystem: Environmental > Terrestrial > Soil > Grasslands | place: USA...
CACCTACGATGAAGAGGATCTCGCAATTGAGTACAGCCTGTCCCTGCTCCGTGCCGACCGTTACACGGCGTCGGTGGTCTCTATCAGAAAACCTGCAATAAAGTCCTAAGTGCCGTACTCTGGCTGCAAGCGGTAAGCTTCTCAAAGCCCCATCGCGGCTTACAGGCAACAGAGTATGATGTCACCCAGATCGCCTCGTTTGACAACTTTCTCAACACCTCAGATCGTGAACAATCCGGTAGGAAGCATTGCTGACCGCATCTGAAACGCAGACGATGATTTGAAGCCAGAGATTTGCCTGCCCTCCCAAGGCGCAGCGGCCAGCATGAGTGCGTCCACAAATTCTAGATAGCTCAAACTAAACCAGCCTCGGATAGCTTCTCCCAATGCTTTCGCAAATCTCATATGGACGTTCCATAGGAGGCGTGCTACGCTCATTGGTCACTCCAAAGGAGCGAAAACGCGTGGCAAAGGCTAAGGAGACACCGGAAGGCACCTTCGATATTAAAAAGTCAGACGTCCTGCAGGGCACGCTCGACCTGATGATCTTGAAGACTCTGCACGCACTGGGACCGATGCACGGATTTGGAATTGCCCGCCGCATCGAGCAGGTGAGTCGCGACATCCTTCAGCTAAATGAGGGGACGGTGTACACCTCGCTATTACGGCTGCAACAGCAAGCATGGATTACGGCAGAGTGGGGCACGTCGGAGAACAACCGCAAGGCGAAGTTTTATTCCATCACCAAGCGCGGCGAAAAGCAGCTTGAGCTCGAAACCGAAAACTGGCAGCGGATTTCCGGCGTAATCGGCCGCGTGCTGCGGCTGGAAGGAGAAAGATGATGATGAGCTCAAGACGAGAGTCCAGGCTGCGCGCCTTCGCCGCCAAACTGCGTGGTTTCCTGCGCGGTCAGCAGCACGACGATGAATTCGACGACGAAGTCCAGGCACACCTGCAGTTGCTCGCCGACAAATTCGCGCAGCAGGGCCTGTCGCAGAAGGATGCCGCAGCCGCAGCCCGACGGCAGTTCGGCAACACGACCTTATTGCAGGAGGACCGCAGAGAAATGCAGACGCTCGCATCCGTTAAGGCGTTGGGACACGATTTGCGCTATGCAGTTCGCACGCTCTGGAGAAACCGGGGATTCGCGATGGTATCGATCGCCACGCTCGGATTGGGAATCGGCGCAGCCACCGCGATTTTCAGCGTTATCGACAATGTGCTGCTGGAGCCGTTTCCCTACAAGGGGGCCGATCGCATAGTTTTCCCGCGGATCCATGGCGCGCAGCAAACCCAGGATGAGGGGGTACACCGCGGCGGAGGTCCTGCAGTTCGCCGAAAACAATCACGTTTTTGACGGGATGAAGGACCTACACCAATGGCTGGACGCACACCTGAAGGAAAACAAAGTGAAGCCGAACTCCGGCTTAGGCAAAGCCATCGGCTATATGCTGCGGCACTGGCAGGCGCTGCCAGCAACTGGGGACCCAGACGTTCTTCTTCAGTCGAAAAATAGTTGTCATATGTACCAATGGCGTAGATCATCACATCTGCTTCCTTTACCAGGTTCTCGCCTTCTGTGTATCGGCTGCGATTGTCACCTCCATCGGAGATGATCAGCAGCGCTTTCCTTTGGTATTTTGCCTCCCTCATTTTTCCTATGCCGAAATAAATGGCGTCCAACAGGGCGGTCCTGCCTTTGGGCATCGTGTATAAGAGCCTGCCCTGAATGTCTTCGACTGAGTTCGTAAAATCTGACAACTGTTCCGGTCGATCGGAGAATGCGATCATGAAGAACTCGTCCTCCGGATTAGCAGTCTTAAAAAACTGAACGACCGCCTCGCGCGCACGATCAATTTTGGTGCTCATGCTGCCGCTGGTGTCGAAGATCACCCCCAGGGACACTGGAATGTCCTCGCCAGAGAAGTGCCGGATATCCTGCAACTCCTTACCTTCAAATACTTTGAAGTTGTCTTTCTCCAATCCTGTGACGGGGCGGTTCATGAGATCGGTAATGCTGACAGGTAGGAGTACCAAATCAACGTTCACCTTGATGCGGCCGCCGCCGGTTTGCAGCGACGGATCTTTGTCGGAATCAACTTTCGACTGCCGTCCCGTTTGAGGAGTTATGTGTACATCATCGGGAAGGGTCTGTGCGTACAAGGCTGGCAGGAACCAAAGACTCCCGACGATTCCTGTTGCCAGGAAGGCGCGCGTCAAAATTGAAGAGGGGAACATTGTGTTAGAACTTTGCCTCAGCCCATAAACCATGCGACACAGAGAGTGCTCTCTCCCGGCGCACACAGAAATCGTTCTCTCCCAAGCCTCCGGGCCCGTCGTCTCAGCGGTGACGAAAAGGGAATCGTGACGAAAAACCTCAGCCACGCATACAAGCAGCGCCCTGTCTCGTCCACCGCGCTAATGCTGCCCTCCCAAAGTGCCCCCGCATCTCCTCGGATTCCAAGGAAGCAGGAAAAGTTACGTTGACGGCTGTTTCGTTCAATTGTGCGGACACTCGACTTTGATTGGTTCCCGGGCTTCGCCTGCGTGCGGAATTAGAGCGGTTGGGATTCGGTTTTCGCGGGAGGCTGAGACATAGGACCGGCGCGAGATCCGTCGTTTTTCCATTACCCATTGCACGCCTCTGGGAATAAAAACTGCTCCTCTCCGGTTTCATGAGTAGAGGCAAGGGACAAAAGGCATTCATACTGGAGGAGATCAATTGAGCCGAGATTCAGCGCAAATCATCATTTCAAGAGCAGCAACTGAGGACGCGGATCTTGTTCAAGCCAGCAAGGCAGGAGACAGCGCCGCATTCGAGGAGCTTGTAGCTCGTTACGACCGCAAGCTGTTCCGAATCGCTTATCACATTCTCCACAATCGCGATGACGCACAGGACGTTGTTCAGGACGCGTTTATCAAGGTGTTTCAAAATCTTGGCCAATTCCGAGCAGATTCGAAATTTTCGACTTGGTTGTATCGCATCGTAGTCAACCAATCGTTGATGGAATTGCGGAAGCAGCGCAAGAAACCGTCTACAGTAATCGAGTTATCCATCGACCGCGACGGAGAGGGCCAGCTTCCGATCGACGTGTCGGACTGGCGGCCCAATCCCGAAGAGCAATACAAAGAATCAGAGTTGCGAGATTTGCTCACCACACTGTTGATGGAACTGCGGCCGGCTCTGCGCGTGGTTTTTGTAGTGCACGATATCGAAGGGCAATCATTGCAAGAAACAGCAGAGGCTCTGGCCTTAAGTTTGGCGGCTGTTAAGACGCGATCACTGCGGGCAAGGCTTCACTTGCGGGAACAGTTGACCGCACACTTCAGAAAGGAGGCGGCTTCGAAAGCTGTCGACAAAGTTGCGGGTCGGCCATTGCCCAATCGCAACTCTATTCCAGATGCTCCGCTCCCCACTCTGATTGAGGGCAACGCCGAATCCCAAGCGGTTGCTCAAACCGTACGATGTGCGGCCGGAGGAGCACATTGAGTTGCAATCTAGCGATCACGAACTGCCGGATTTGCTCAAGACGAACTCATGGCAGCCTGGGCACCGATCAATTGACGCGTGCATCGGAAGACATGAGTGTTTCTTAAAGCGAAATCCGTTTCTCGCTGACGGCTAACGCCATCTGCGCGCGAGCGCTTCGTTCTATCCGAAGACAAAGTTTTGACAAAGTGGTCGAAACTTTTGATTCGCAGTTCGCTCTTATTGATCACGTGATATGGAGCCGGAGAACAAGTGCCGAAGTATTGGCCCACCCTAACTTCATCGCACATACATCTCATAAAACTCAGGAGGAAGTAAAATGCAAGAAGTAGTCTGCATACGTGTGCTGAGATCTGGAGAAAAAACCAGCAAAAGCACATCATCGTATTCCCCAGCGGATCGGTCAGTTATCGCAGCTCTCGCCATCCTTTTTGTAGTTAATCTCTTAACCCATTCAGCGGTTGCTCAAGTCTCGTCCCGAACCGCATTAAAGCAAGCCCAAGTAACACGTCCGCTCTCTCCAGAAATCATGACCATGCACACTTCAGCGAAGCGTCCCACAGCCGTTGCGCCAACGGGCGTGGATCTTGCCGTTGCAGCGGCTACCACGACAACGTCAACTACTTTCAATTCCGACCAGGGACCTGGCCCCGGCCCAATCGGTCCGGGCCCAGGATGTAATCTATTTCCGGCGCCGCCTTCTGTCGGTGCTACTGTTCCTCTCTCGTACTTCGGACCACCCCCTTCTGATGTCAATCAGAGCTTTGTCGGGCCAGTTCAATTGCTAAGATCGGGCACGGTGGACGCGGCTCACGGGACTATTACCCTGCCGCTATACCAGGGCAAACTCGCTGGCAGCAACAAGAATGTCTGGTATATCTTGACCGATGTCAGCGATTCGAATGTGGCCGCTGCGTTGGGATTGAATTTTTCAACTAAACTTCAATTCTCTTCCCTTGCGGCTAGGACAGGAAACCTGGATGCTCAGGGCAATATCGTATTCAACGCAGGTACGGTGAATTTTGCGCCAGACCGCAAGATCATTCCCGGACCCCCTGGTGCTGAATTTCCGCCGAAGTTTGCCCAGCCTGGTTCTGTCGGCGACTCACATTACGGTCCGCTGGTGCGAATCGTTAATGCCGGCAACGTGATCTACAACGCACCCATGGTCGCGTTCGGCGTAAGCGCCAGCCAGATCAACTTTCCTAACGGCAACGTCGATTATTCCAAAGTGCATGACCAGGTAGTGGCGATCGATCCGACAAATATGACCGTAACAATCAATCTGATCAACGGTTTCAGCTTCGGCCGCCCAGTCTGGTATCTCTCCATGGACACGAGTATTCCTCTGGGCGCTGCAATTGAGCACAACACCTTCGCGCCGCTGATGCAGAATCTCCTGCTGGGTCACGACGACAGCTTCGCAAGTCCTATTGAGCGCATCTTTATCAGCACCAATGGACCCGAGTCAGGCGCTTGCAACAATCCACTGCGGCAAGGGTTGTCGGCTGATCTAGCGGATGGCTTCAGGCCGAACAATGTCCTCGGTGGCATACCCACCATCGCTCTCGACTATAGCCCGAACTGGGATGCACAGCTATTTGAATGGACCCAGAGCGCAATCGACCAAGGATTCCGGGGACAATTGCGTGAGGAGTTCCAGATTCTCAACTTTGTTCAGGACGGATTGCTCACCGGCCCGGGTGAAGCAGCGTTTGGGAGCTCTGGCTTCTCAATCAACTGTCCAATCGCCCAACGTCTAGATTGAAAACCGGCTACCAATAGTAAACCGGCCCGCCACCTCAGATTTTGATGGCGGGCCTTTTGAGACCGTCTATTAGCCGGAATTCCAGAACTCACGCTTGGCATCGGTAGCAGGCTAAGACCGCTTGATAGCACGACACGGAGAATGAGATGAAAGCAAGGTTAATCGTGATGTATCCGCGTCCAACGGACGTTCAAACATTCGAGACCGTTTACAACCGCGATCATGTGCCCATGGCTGTCGAGAAACTCGCCGGCAAAACAAAACTTGTCGCGACCAGGGTGCTCGGTTCTCCAAACGGGAAACCACCCTTCCACCGCATCGCCGAGATCCATTTCCCCTCCATGGAAGCGCTAGAAGCATGCGCGGCCTCGGAGGGAGGCAAACAGACGCTTGCGAATGCGGTTTCGATTTCATCAGGTGGCGCGCCAGTCTTTCTAGTAGCTGAGGAGGAGACGTTTGAGTTTTGAATGGCAAAGGCACGCGCCTCAACAACCTTAGTGTCACACGAGCAATACCTTCGTAAATTTCAGCAAAGAAATGGAGAAACAAAATGAAAAAGATGTTCTACAGAATAATAACCGTGTGTATGTTGGCCGTGCCGCTCACGGCTGTCGCCCAGTCCACCGACAACATGAAACAGGACCAATCACAGCAAGATCAGATGAAGCACGACGACATGAGTCAGGGCCAGATGAAGAAAGACGGGATGAAGAAAGACAAGAAGGCCAAGAAGACCAAAAAAGACAAGATGAAGAAAGACGACATGAAGCATGACGACATGAAACATGACGACAACATGAAAAATGATGACGGCATGAAGCAGAACTAGCCGCTCCATCAAACGGGATAGCCGCAACCAGACTTCCTGACCTGGTGCGGCTATCAACTCCTCAGATCACTAATTTGCTGTTATTGTTGGGCGTGTGCCGGCTGGAAGTGCTCTCCTGCTCCCGGTATGTCTCAACTCGTTCGCGATTTGCCGTTTTGCGGCGTTCGTAGCTGCGCATGTACTGGGCCGTTTTTGCTGCGCAACGGGTGCACCTCTTTAGGCCGGGGCGTGCGACATTGTAACAACCCGGTCTGGAACACCTGTTGAGCACAATCTCGCGGCAGCTGAGTCCTTCCAGTATGTGATCAATGACTTTGCCGTCGTTTAAATGTTCTTGCCAGTCTGGGAACATACCCTCAATAATCTCTTCGCGTTGGGATTCCGTCATTGACATCACCTCACCAGTTGACTGTCCGTTTGTAATAGAGCGTCACTTAACACCTTCGGTCTCCATTAACGTGCACACTCACTGGAGATGACCGTTCTTAGTAGCCCTTTATTCCAAATGCAAGAGGAGGCACCAGAAAACAGCCTATGAGCACGATGAGGGGCCCGTCGATACAGCCCGCTTCGTGGTGCTGGTAAACCCGATTACCTATTTCGGTATCGCTTCAAGGATGCTTTGTGGGGCCAGAGTCGGAACAATTCGGGTGACTCTAAGGTCAGCTGCATCGAGCAAGGCGTGGAAGTCATGTTTTGTCCGCTCGCGCCCACCGGTCATGACCATCATGTTCAGATCGAGGATCTTGCTAAAAGATCCGGACCTCGATCCTGGCACTATCATTTCAACTATCAGTACTCTGCCGTTCTTTGCCATTGCCTTGCGACAATTCTTGAGGATCACGACGGCGAGTTCGTCGCTCCAATCGTGGATGACTCCGCACAACAGGTAGGCGCCAGCTTTCTTGGGGACCGAGTCGAGGAAGTTTCCTGCTACGTAGGAGCATCGCTCTGCACTGCTGACGGTATGCTTGGGTGATCCAAATGTATTGCCTAAATCGAAAACGATCCCGCTCGTCTCTGGATACAATTCCAAAATCTTCATCAAGAGCTCGCCTTGGCCGCCTCCGACATCAATGATGGAGGCGATTCCCGAAAAGTCATAAGCCAGCACAACGGCGTGCGCCAATAAAGACGCGAGATTCGTCATGCCCCGATTGAACGCGCCGGCCGCTTCGGTGTTCTGCTGCAGGTATTCGAACAGGCTTGTTCCAAACGCGTGGTTAAAACCAGAAGTCCCGGTTTGGACACTGTGAAGAAGCTCACCGCATGCCTGGTAATGGATCTCACCGATCGTGATCACTATTGCCCTGAGAGATCCGGGGACATTGGTCCGAAGCGCGTTCCCTAGACGCGAGAGAGAAAAACTGTCGTCGTCCACTTGTGAAAGAACGCCAATGCTCGATAAAGCGCGCAGCAAACGGTATAACGAGCGCGCATCTGACCGGGTCGCCGCCGCTAGTACATCGGACGATTGCGGACCATCCTCAAGCAAGTCGGCAATGCCCAGTTTGGCGGCGACATAAACTGCCTGGGAGATCCAGTAACCAGTTGCAATCTCGAACAAAAGCGGAGGGAGCGGATTCGGGTCTTTACTTCCGCCTGTCCTGACGAAAAATAATCGATCGCTCAGAAGCGACTTAAGTTTCTGCAAGGAGCGCGTGCGTCTTGCCCTGTTCAGAACCCGGAGAAAGGGGCGCAAAGCTATTCCCGCTACCATTTGAGCAGCGCGACCTCCGCGGCCATGCCAGGACCTAAGGCAATCATAACTCCCCAGTCCCCGGGCCGCGGATCGCCGTTACGCACTACCTCATCCAGAACGAACATTACAGTGGGCGAGGACATATTTCCGTAGTTACGCAACACAGCGCGAGAAAAGCGAAGTTGGTCATCCGTCATGCCGAAGTGCTTCTGAACATTGTCAATTACCTTGCGCCCGCCCGGGTGAACCACCCAGAAGGGAACGTCCGGTTGGGAAAGTCCATGCCTTCGCAGCAACTGTTGAAGCGCCTTTTCGATCATAGGGCCAGCGAGGCGCTGAACCGACGTTCCAAGCACGATCCGCAACTTCCCATTCCGATGTTGAAGCCCAACTGCTTCGATCTGCTCGGTGTCGAGGAACGTCTCGAAGTCAATAATTTGTGGACAAGCGGAGTTCGTTTGCTCATTTGCTGACAGCAAGAATGCAGCGGCACCGTCGGCACAAATCGCATTGCCGATAACCGTTTCAAGAGTGTTATCGACGTAGTAGCACGAGGAGCAAATCTCGACGGCCAGCACCAATGCCAGGCGGCCCGGGTTCGCCCGAACAAAATCTGTCGCCCGCTGCAGTGTGGGAAGCGCGCCTGCGCACCCCAGACCTGTGATGGAAGCTCTCTGTACGTTCTTGCGGAAGCCCATGTGCGCGATGAGACGGCTGCCAACATCTGGACATGTGTAACCCGTGCACGTGCAGACCGCGAGGAAATCCAGATCCTGCAGGGTTCTTCCGGCTGACTCCAGGCAATTCAGGATCGCGCGGCAGCCTATTTTCACCGCGCCGGAGAGATACCGCTGATTCTGTTGATCAGAATTTTCCAGTAGGTTTGGAGTGCCCCCAAAATAGAAATGGCGGTACTCAATGTCGCTGTTCAGGAAAATCTTCCGAATACGCTCGCTTTCGTAACCGGCGGCGTAGAAGCTTTGCTCCTGTGTCAGCCGAATCGGCGGATTAGCCGTTCCAATTCCGAGGATCCGCGGATTCACTGGTTTCCCACCGGAGGCTGGGACGCTTCGGTCTTCCCCCTGCGACCCTCGGTTTCGAACTCCGCCTCCAACTGGGACTTAAGGCTACGGGTCGCCCTCTCGAACTGAGCTTTCGCTCGGGCGACACGTCCCAAGATTGTGGGCAGCCGCTTTGGTCCCAAGAATAGGAATCCAAGCACAATCATGAACAGGATTTCCGTTCCAAACCCCATGATTTATTCCTTCACCATACTCTGGTCGTTAGCGGCGCCGGGCGCTACGGCGGCTGGTTGTGCCTCCTCGGCTCTAATGGCGGCCTTGAAGCCGCGGATTCCCTCGCCGATTCCTTTGCCAAGTTCCGGAAGCTTTTTGGGGCCGAAGACGAGCAGAGCAATTCCGAAAATCACTAGCAGATGCGTAGGTTGAAACAATCCTTCAAACATAGCTTCTCCTTGAACCACAATGAAAAGATCATCGAGTCGTAAAAGTGCAGGTACTGTGACTCCCAGTTCCAACCACAGCACCCGCCAGTGTTGCAGGGAAAGGCACCAAAACCTCACTTACCAAAATGGACCAATGTACCAGGCGTAGTAAGTCCACAAACCGCTGATTACAACAACAAACCAAAGGGCAAGTTCCGTACGCATCCATAGCTTCCAGTTTCGGAAGCGCAGCCATGCCGGAAGAACATCGGTGCCCGCCAGCAGGACGATATAAAGTCCCAGAAGCTCAGCCGTTATTCCCAGAGCGGCGTGAATCATAGGCGCGGCGTAGTACGCCTTATGCAGCAGCTTTGGAAGCCTCGGATTCACTTGTCGCCGGAACGAGGGCCACATCACGAGTCCAATCATCAACAAGTTCAAGAACAGCACCGTCGTCTGACAAATGCCGTGCGCTCGGTAACGTTTTCGTCTTGCCAGAATGACCCCCGCTACCAGTGCCCCTGCCATCAGCAACTGGACCACAAGGTTGACATCGGCCTCGAAGGTGGCGCCGGTCCCGAGAAATCCTTTGACTGGCAACGAAAGGGCCACAATCAATCATCAGCTCCATCCACTGGTTAGTAACCTGCAAACTCTTCGGTCCGAATATCGTCTTCATCCACGGCCGCTTCAACCAACATGCGTCGCGTCGCAGCGACCATCGCGGGAGGGCCGGCAATATAAAAGATCGGGCCTTGCAGCTTGCCCACACGCCTGCGAAGCATTTCCGGGCTAATGTGTCCAGTCTCGCCATTCCATTCGCCATTGTTGCCATTCACGCGCGTGAGAGTTGGAGCAAATGAAAACCGCGCATTCGTCCGCTCCAGATTCCAGAGTGCGTCAATGAACGCGGCGTCTTCGAGCTGGCGGTTCGCGTAGAACAGAATGATGTGATAGTGAAGGCCTTTCTTTAGTGCGTGAGAAACGATACTCAGGAATGGTGCGATGCCAACCCCGCCGGCCAATAAGACAGCAGGCCGGGCTGTGTTGTTGTGAAGCGTAAAGGATCCCATTGGTCCATCTATTCGAACCTCCGTTCCAATCGGCAGCTGGGACAATCTTCGCTTAAAAGTCGTATCTCGCATGCGGGTGGCGATCATGATCTCTTCGTCGGATGGATCGCTGGCAATCGAGAAAGTGTGTGTGAGTCTATGAAGAGAATCCTGCGCTAAGCCGACGAGGCTGAGATCGATCGATTGCCCCGCTCTGAATGCAAAATTTGGCGGTTTCTCCAACTGAAATGCCATGGTGCCTTTCGCAACGTCTGCGCGCCCAAGTAGTTTGCTCGGGTAGCCTATAACCGCAGTCGGCAATTGAGCTTGCGTGTTGTCCGTGCTGGATGGCATCTGGTTCCCTCGGCTACAGATTTGAGACTCGAAGCTATAGATCAGCGACGCAGCGAATGTTGATGCTCACGCGCGTGCCGGTCTGGAGCAAGTGGTTGATCACGCATCCCGGAGCGGCCTCTGTTCGCCTGACAGCTTGTCCCGGTAGTTCTTTGCTCAATCTCCATATGTCGCAGGCGCCGCCAATTCAGGCTTAGTCTCCACGGGTTCTGAGACCACCCACAATCCATCGCCATTCAACACATAAATAAAATTGCGCTCGTCTTGGAGCCACTTGACCACACCCGTAAACTTTTGTACGACTCGTGGAGCCGCAGGATTGGACAGATCCCAAAGTACGAGGTCATCGTTAGAGGTGCTGCTCCGCATCGGGAGCATCTGGCTTTCAGCAATGATTGCCAGATTGCCAGTCACGTTCATCCTGCTCGACGTGGCTGGATTCGGCCAGGAGATTACGCCAAGAGTTTTCGCTTGCAATGGTTTGCTGACATCGATAATCGAGACACCCTCGTCTTTCGAGTGCTGCACGTAGAGGTAGTACTTGTCGTCCACTTTTCTCTGCATCGCCATATCAACGACTGCGAGCCCGCTGAATGAAATGTGAGCGACTACTTGGGCCTCGTTCTCAGGCTTTTTCATCTTGTGCTCCTTGGCCGACGCACTGCCAACTGAGACCATCAAGACGGCCATAAGAAGGGTTACCAGGTTCAGTCTGACGTTCACTAATGCGCTTGTTCTTATCGTTTGCATCATTCGCCTCCTCTGAAAGAGTCTCACTAGAGATAACCGGCTTTCTGCTGCTTCTATTCTCCTCGACGCAGAATGCTGCTATCGATCGATTGGGCTACTTGTTTGCCCAAAGTCTTGCCGGCGATGTGGTCGGTGCGGAAGTGTTGCCCCGCGTAAATACGGCTCAGTCCCGCTTCCTCCGCCGCTGCCGAGAAGCTGGTGAAATGGCGCGTTACTCCTGCCAGCGATTCGGAAGTCACATCAAAGGTGAACTGATCACCGAAGTAAAAACTCAACACGGTCGCGCCCGCTTTGCTGATTGCGCTATGGGCTCCCGGATATGAAGGGTCGGGAGCGGTCTTCGTACTCAGTGGCAGCCACGTTGGATTCGGGTCGGTCAGCGGATTTCCGTCAGTATCCGCCAATTCCACTGCAGTAACTGGCCGCCAAAAGTTGTACGTGTATTTGGCATCGAAGAAGGCGATCGCGGTGTCGGCAAGGCTGATATTAAGCAGAGCAAAGAGCCGGGCGCTGTCCTCGAGATCGAGGTGATGCGAAAGCGCGGCCGTTTGTGCGATTTCATTCCAAAAATCCTGGATGTTGCCATTCCAGAACTTCCCTATCTGAGTCTGTTCTGCTGTTCGGGTGATACTGCCAATGAATCCAAGGTCTTTGACTTCATTGAATACTTCGGTATAAGTGGGGCTGGTCAGTGGCGGAGGAGGACCGGGACGAAACTCGTCGGCCCGCGCCAATGCAAACGGAGTGACTTGAGACCACTGAGTAAAATCCGCCGACGCGAAGTTCGGCGGCGTCAACTGATAGTCTCCCGTGTGGGTTCCCGGCACATACGACGGCGGCGTTACATTCGCTCCGTCGGCGCTACGCGCGGCCAGGAGTTGGGCGGCAACTGCCTGCCCCACAGATATTCCCGGGGCTGTCCGCTCGTTATCAGGAAGCTGCGCGAGGTCCTGCTGAAGTTCCGCATCTAACGATGCCTGAAATGCAGGATATAGAAACACCAAGACATCATGAGCTGCCTGATCGACAGCAGCTATCTCGGATGCGCTCCTTGGAACATTTGAGAGACGCACAAGATAGGGACTGAACTTTGGGTCGATATTGTTGATCGCGTCGTAGATCGCGGCGTGCAAGATTGCGAAATTTCGTGTTGAGTGAATGGTAGCCGCCTGAGCGCCAGGCGTGCGAGCGATCGCGAGAAGTGTTTTATTCCACTCGATGACAGCGTTGATCGATGGTACTGCATATCCTTGTTCGCCTTGCGCTGCTTTCGCAGGGGCAGTAACCTGCAGGCAAGCTCCGATTAATGCGAGTGTAATCACGATCCTGGACATACTGTGTAACCTCATTGTGGTTTTTGCGAAGGCAGGTGCTTGAGGAGGTTGAGAACGCCACCATGCTTTCGGCTTGCATATCTCTCTAAACTGAAACGGCAGGGGAAATATTCCGGGATGGCAGTAAAAAGTTGCTGAACTTTTGCAGGTACAAAAGTGAAAAGCCCCACTGATGCAAAGTGTGGGCCCAACTAGGTTAATCATAGCTCTATTAACAGCAGATGCAGATCTTGAAAACCAGAGCAGCTGACGCTTGGCTAGCTGGTTCCGCGCTGAGCCGCATCCGCCTCTGCTGCCAACTGAGTCACGAAGTCAAAGAATGCTTTTGATTGGCCAACGAAGACATTCATGTTGATAAAGCCTTGGAGAGCCACGGTGGCTGCATTCTTCGTCGCGGTTGGACGAATGATCGAGCAAACTGGCAACTTCTGTTTACTCAGAAATGCCGTCGGTTCCGGCATGATCAGATTGGACTGCAAATCCTCGCCGACAGCCGGAACAGCCGCATTTGTCAGATCCGGAAAGAACACAGAGAAGCCGGTAACCGGATCAATAATGGGCACACCATTCGGCGAAGGAATCGCGTTCCCAGCCTTATCGTGCCAGGTCTGGAAGTGCATAATTTCCGTTCCGCCGATGCTGAGCAGGATGCGCAGGACCTCTACGCTGGACACTCTCTGCGCAAGGCCAGGGTACATACTCGCGCCGCCAACTTCGATATCTGCGAAGTGAAAGCCGGCCGTGTTGGCAATCGCCTGAAGGAAATCCCCATTATTCAGATCGTCATTTGTCCGCGGGATCCCCGGATGTGTGTTGACGATTAAACTGGGAACTGCTGGCTGAAATTTGTCGCCCAGGTCCGGATTGCCAGTGCGGCTGCGGTAGCGAGTCCACCAAGTCGTGTCCACTGTGAGCTTTCTCAGGTCAGTCAGCCTCGCAAATTGGTTCGCGCCGGTTGCCTTGCTGCTACTGTCTAACGTGCGGAACTGGTCTAGGCTCACCGGAGCTGAGCCTTTCGACACCAAGTAAGCGTTGATGAACGTTTCATGGGTCAATTCATCTTCCGTGTTGTCGTGGATGTATTGATCCATGTCTCCGTCGAGCTGTAAGACTGCATTCGTGTAAGGCGAGTTTCCCCCGCTAGGTTGTGACGGATACCCAGGAATTTGCTGACTTGCGATGGTGGAGACTTCGTTGTCCTGGGTTCCTGCAAGTTCCTGGTACTGCAGCCACAGGTCGGTTTCGATCATTTCGGCCGCCGCCAGCCAGCGGAGGATGGCTGCATCGCCGCGTGTCAGGCGGCCATTGCTTGATTGTGCCAGGGCCGACGGGACATTTTCCAAAATCGCAGCGCCTGCGGTTACGGCAGCTCCGGCCACCACGCTGTTTCTCAGGAATGAACGCCGGTTAAACGCCTTCTTCTCAGAGGAGGAACCGCCTTCTCCGGAAGCTTGGTTTGACTGCGAGGGTGTACGATCTGCAAGACTTCTGAACTTCATAATAATTAACTTCCTTTGCTCATTAGGGTTTGGTGCGACTTGCCCGAAACTTGTTGATGGTTCACGTATTGACCCCACTTAGAAACCCGCCGAGATGCGCCGCAAGTCCGATCGCAACGACTCCAAGTAGCTCGATGGGAATGCGGAAGCCAGGGAGAAGCAACGATTCGGCTCTACGCGTCCGCCAGTGGAGCCACCACGAAGCAATTACCAGCAGCGCCGCAATCGACGCCGCGATAACGTGCAGAAGCAAAAGACCTTTGAGCCTTTTGCCATCGAGAGCAAACTGCCAAGCTAGAAGACCTGTCAGGGCTGCGGGAATTACTGTCGCGGCAGCAATGGACAGGTTCAAATAGGCGGCGCCGGCAAGCTGGGAGGTACGTTTCCCGCGTGACAGCAGATCTAATCCAACTCCGGTTATAAAGAGAGCAATCGGAAAATGGATGAGCACGACGTGCTGTGCATGTTTTGCCAGCAGAATCGTCCGCAGATCGAAAGGGTTCACCATATTCGCGTTAGTCCAGTCTGTTAACGTCGACCTGAGGACAATCGTTTATTGAACAACGATCTTTCCCACCATCTTTGGGTGAATACTGCAGTAGTAGGCGAAAGTGCCGGCTTTGGTGAAGGTGTACGAATACTTGTCATCCGTGTCCAAAGCCTTGGACTTAAACAATCCGTCATTGCTGGCGATCACGTGTGGCACGTCATCTTTATTTACCCAGGTCACTGTGCTGTTCGCCGGCACAGTGAGCGTGTCCGGGCCAAAGGTAAAGTTATCCACACGTACTTCCATGGACGCCGTCTTGGTGTCCTCGCTCTTCGCTCGTGTCGGATGCAGAATCACAACCGCGGCAAGTGCCAGTGAAAGCGCCACGACCGAGGCGGTAAAGAATAGTTTTCTCCTCATGATTGCCTTCTCCTGTGTGATTTAGTTAACGAACCAAAGAGGGCAGAGCCCTTAAACGAGGGGCGAGTCCACCACCGCAAGCGCGTGTCGTCCCTGCACGTAATTGACATCGGTGATACCAAGAACACTGCGCAATTGTTCCGCCGGAACCTTCATTGGTCCCGGGCCTTCAGCTTTACCCGGCGCGGGCTGGGGAAATGCTGTCGAGAACGCAGTGTGGAAGGTCACGTTGCCTTCGACTTTTTGCATGGTTTGGTGGATATGTCCGTTGAGGACAGTTACCGAGCCAAATTTCTTCAGGTACGAAAGCGCCTGCGCGCTGTCGTCGGTCCCCCAGCCCCATTCCGGATAGACCGTCCAGAGCGGGATGTGCGCAAAGACCACAATGGGCGTGCTGTGCTTCAGGTGCTTCACATCATCTTCCAGCCACTCCAGCTGCTCGGGTCCGAGCGTGCCTAAACCGCCAGCCTTGAGATTCATCACATTGACCAGGCCGACGAAGTGGACCCCATTCTTGTCGAAGCTGTACCAGCCTTGTCCTTTGGAGTTCTTCGCGTAGCGCTCGCGGAATATGGCGCCCTCATCATTGAGAACGTCGTGCTCTCCGGGCACGAAAAAAATCTCTTTATTAGTAGCTTTCAGAATCTGGTCCACATTGTCGAATTCTGACGGCTTGGAGAGATGGCTGATATCGCCGGTGTGCAAGATAAACTCCGGCTGCTCCGGTAGAGCATTAATTTTGTCCACCGCGGCTTGCAAGGTTGCGATTACGTCGGGATTGGCCGGCTTGTTGAATCCCATGTGGCTGTCGCTGATCTGTACAAAGGTAAGTTCTCCCATTTTGTGGGGCTTCATCTCCGAGCCCATCTGGGAGGCCAGAGCGCGGGATGTCAGCACGCCTCCCTGAACAACGCAGAGGGCACCGGCGCCGGCCCACGCCATGCACTTCAGAAAGCCGCGGCGGTCGATTCCGTCATTATTATGGTCGTGCTCGATGAATCCTCCAGCTTTCGGATCCAATAGGTTCTTTTTCGCCATTCCTTTTCCTCCGCTTCAAAATGCAGTCCCAGCAACTTCTGGGAATCAGGCGACGCAAACCGCTACAGATCAGGTTGGATTCTGGCTCGCGTCGCCTGCCAGGACGTGTTACACCTGCATAAACCAGAGCCGGTCAGGTTTTATTCCAAGGCGAGCCACTTTGTATGGAACCAGATGTGCGGGAATAAAATGCCAGTGGTGGCGGTTAATACATAGAGGCCTAGGAACAGGGACGTGCTAGAGCCAGAGGACAGAATTCGATTTGAGCAACTGGTGTTGCCGCATCTGGACAGCGCCGCCAACTTGGCTCGATGGATGCTTCGAGATCGCGCCGATTCCGAAGATGTAGTCCAGGAGGCAACGCTGCGCGCCTTCCGATTTTTCGGGCGTTTTCACGGAGGAGACGCGCGTGCATGGTTGCTACAGATTGTTCGCAACACTTGCTACACGTGGCTGGGGAAAAACCGACCAGCCGAATTGATGACCGAATTCGATGAAGACGTCCACCAACTGCCGGCCGCTAACCCCGAGACCCTGGCCAGTCAGGCGGACGAGCGGCAGCGCTTGACGCTGGCATTGGAGTCGTTACCCCCGCGCTTCAGAGAGGTGCTGGTGCTAAGGGAATTGGAAGGGTGTTCTTACAAAGAGATCGGGGAGATTACCGGAATTCCGTTTGGCACGGTTATGTCCACTTTATCCCGGGCGCGCGAGCGTTTGCGGCAAACTCTTACCGTAGCTGCTGCAAAGGAGGCATTTTGAGCTGCGAACTCGCACAAACGACAATTCACGGTTACTTTGATGGAGAACTCGATGCCGTGCGGTCCGCAGAATTCGAGCGCCATCTGGAGCGCTGTGCGGAATGCCAGTCCGCTCTCGCAGGCATCGAGTCTCTACACACACGAATTCAGCAAAGCAACATATATGAGCAAGTCTCGCCCGAAGTGCGTGATCGGATTCGTAAGCAGATCAAGCAGGCCGCGGGCAGGACAAGCGCTACCCTGGAATCCTCGCGGAGAAAATGGTTTCTTGCGCCAACCTTCGGTGCTTTGGCGGCAGCAGCGGCCGTAATCACCATTATGTTTTTTGTAATCCAACCGCGCACGCAGTCGGCGCGAATTACCGCCGAACTGATCGATGCGCATGTGCGTTCGCTGCAGCCTGGACACTTAATGGACGTACAGTCCACCGACCAACACACGGTGAAGCCCTGGTTTGATGGCAAACTCGACTTCATCCCACCAGTGTCTGACTACTCCGAACAAGGGTTTCCTTTAGTAGGCGGGCGCCTGGATGTGGTTGACGGGCACAATACGGCGGCATTGGTTTATTCCCGGCGCAAGCACTTCATCAACCTTTTCGTCTGGCCTTACCGCGAGAAAGAATTCAACCCTGACAATTCGGGTTCACGCCAAGGGTACAACTGGGTTTCGTGGCAATCCGGCGAAATGCGTTTTTGCCTGATCTCTGATGCTGCAGCGTCAGATCTTCGCGAGTTGAAAGACCTCATACATCCGTAGTCGGGCACAAGAGTGTCGAGATCAACGTGGTTCTTTCAGTCAGACCATCCTCAGCGGGGCATAAGCCGGAAAAAGAGGGCCTGCTTGGCAACAGGTTCCACTTTTGCCTCCAGCGCAGCCATCTGAGTCTGATTGAGTGGGGTAAAGGAACGGGCGAGCTCGACGCATTCCTCAACCTGCTCGACAGAGTCACACCCGATAATTCCCGTGCTGATGGGTAATGACAGCGTGTAGAAGAAGGTTTCCTGTTTGGTCAGCGTACCCGGAATTGTAGTGATCGCACCTCTGCCTTCCCATGAATGCTTTTGTTCTTCCACAGGTGGCGGCGTCCAACTGGAAAGAATGCGGCCGCGCGCCATCACCTTCATCCCGATAATCCCCATCTGTTTCTCGACGGCCAGCGGAAGCAGCTCTTTTTCAAAGCTGTAATAGTATTTGTCGGCCGCATTGACGCCCATAAGAACGGTGTCGAATGGAAAGCGGCGTATGCATTCGATGAGCGCTTCTGGACGGAAGCGGCCAGTCACGCCAAGATGGCGAACCGTTTTCTGATCGCGAGCTTGCACCAGGGCTTCGATGGCGCCACCTTTGGCAAATATCTGGTCAATGTCTTCCTGAATTCCAACATCGTGCAGTTGCCAGGTGTCAATGTGGTCGGTATCAAGCAACTTGAGCGAGACTTCGAGGTTTTTAAGCGCGGCATCGCGGGTTCGCTCTTTAGTTTTGGTGGCGATAAAAACCTGATCACGGTATTCCTTAAGCCCCTTACCTAGATATTGTTCACTCCACCGATCGGGTCCGCCGTAGATCGCGGAAGTGTCGAAATAATTTACGCCTAATTCGAGCGCGCGTTGGATCATCGGCAGGGCCAGGCTTTCGTTATTGGCCTTCTCCAGCGCTCCCTGGCCGCCGAGGCCGAAAATTCCGACCCGAAATCCTGTCTTGCCCAGATTGCGCGTCGGCATCATGTCCTGCACGGCCTTCGCCGCTGCTGGACTGTTTTCCTTCGACATTACCTCACCCGACGCGCGCGAGGCGATCACTCCGGCGGAGATGCCGGCTGCCAGTGAGGCTGCTCCTGTTTTAAGGAAACCGCGCCGGTTCTGATTAGCGCCATCCTGAGGTGTGTCGTCGGATTTCATATCCATCTCTCCAAGTCATCCGAAATAGAATACCGATGTTCTTGGGAACTGATCGATTATGCGACTATATTTTTCTCTTTGCGAGCCAGTCAATCGGAGCAAAAGATTTTAACCGCAAAGGCACCAAGAAAAGGCCGGCAAGGACGCAAAGGCCTCAAATCAGGTCGGCGTGAAGGGAGTTGGAGATGAACTGGAGAATGTTTTCTTTAAGCTTCATGGCCACATCGGTATTAACGGTGACCGCGTTTTCCCAATCATTTGTGAGCCAATATAAAGGATTGCCTTACCAGGACACCCGCTATAGTGGCGGTCCACAAAAAATACCGGGCAAGGTATTGTGCGCCTACTATGACTTGGGCGGCGAGGGAGTCGCGTATCACGACACCGATCCAAAGAATCACGGCAGCGGAGAGTTGAATCCGGCTGACGGGACCTATCTCAACGAATTTCGTATCCATGAAGGAGTGGATAGTTCATACACGAAATTCAACCGGAAACCAGATCCGATTGACGACAGCCCCTTCGACAAGGTTGTTCCTCCCGCAGACCTGCCATATGTTGGCTGGACCGAACCCGGAGAGTGGTTCAACGTTACGGTAGATGTGACACACGCGGGAACCTACGCGGCCGATTTCCTTTACACATCGAATCGCGGCGGAACAATATCAGTGGATGTAAATGGAAAGGACGCGACCGGACCTTTGCAGATCACCACAACCAACGATCCTGCCGACCCGATTGCCTGGCGTCAGTGGCACCATTGGAATCCGGCTTCGCAACTTTTCAAAGTCCGTCTGAGCAAAGGGAAAAATGTTCTCACGGTGCACATAGTGGCAAACGGAAACATGAATCTGGCTTATTTCGACTTCAAAAAAGTCCGCAAATGAAATGAAAGCTGTTCGAGGGGGGGCGCCTCTCACCTGCGAACTTCTGTAGTTGCGGACCGACAGCGCGTCTTGCTGCAACTTTCCTCAGATGCGTACATCTAGACAGCGAGGCCGATTCCCTTCCCCGGGATCTGATGGCGAGAGGAGACAAATCATGTCCTACAGCATAGCGACCTTGCTGCTTCGTAATCTGAGCGACGTATTTGGCGAAAATGACCCCGTGCGTCGGCGCGCGGCCATCGACGACATCTGGAATGAAGATGGTGTGTTCTACGATCCCAACGGAGGCATCTACCGTGGCCGTGACGAGATTGACCGTATTGCTGGTCTGATAAAAGCAACCCATCCAGATTTCGAATATCAGCCCCTCTCCCCTCCCGAGGAATTAAGTGATGCCGGACGGGTTCGATGGGTATCGGGCACTCCCGGCAAACCTCCAGCTTACGCGGGAACCGATTTTATCGTCGCCCGGAACGGTCGCATTGCATCGGTCTATCTATTTTTCGACAGTCTGCCCTGAGCTGGGCTCTGCTGCCCACGATACCCGAATGACGAACGTTCTTCGGCAACCCGGATCTCCGGATATCGGAAACAATCGACGAGATGATCGTTTACCATTCCAACGGCCTGCATGTGGGCATACACGACCGTCGAACCAA
>Ga0066709_100000588_pt1 | contig 20360 bp, 21 predicted proteins | sample GraSoiAngelo_158_FD_79665 | JGI IMG/M metagenome (GOLD analysis project Ga0066709, IMG submission 79665) | Grasslands soil microbial communities from the Angelo Coastal Reserve, California, USA - 14_1009_16_30cm | ecosystem: Environmental > Terrestrial > Soil > Grasslands | place: USA...
CGGCGCAGACCTCGCCGCCGGGCCCGGCGCAGACCTCGCCGCCGGACCCGGCGCAGACCTCGCCGACGCGGCCGTGCGACTGGGCCGGTTCGTCGCGGTACTGCGCCGGCTCGGTACCGCCGCGGCGCCGCCGTCGTCGCGGGGCGGGCCGGTCGGTGCCCACGATGCGCAGGTGCGCGCCCGGATCGCGGCGCTCGCGGCCGACGGTACCGTCGATGCGGGTGCGGCGACCGCGACGTGGCGGACCGCCTGTGCCGCCGCACCGTGGACCGGCGCGCCGGTCTGGCTGCACGGGGACCTGCACCCCGCGAACCTGCTCGCGCGCGGCGGCCGGCTGGCCGCGGTCATCGACTTCGGCGTGCTGGGTACTGGCGACCCGGCCTGCGACATGCTGCCCGCCTGGACGCTGCTGACCGCCGCATCCCGTGAGCTGTTCCGGGCCGCGGCCGACGTCGACGACGCGACGTGGCTGCGCGGCCGCGGCTGGGGACTGCATCTCGGACTCGGCGCGGTCCACGTGTACCGCCGCACCAACCCGGTCCTGGCCGCGACCGGCCGCCACGCCATCGTCGAAGCCGTCGCCGACCACGCGGGCGCCTGACGGGACAACCCGACCGCCGCCCCCTCCCGTAGGCTGATTCTTCCGGGAGGTGGCGCGGTGATCCGGGAACTGCAGGAGCGGACCGCGCGCGCCCTTCCCGCGCAACACGTCGAGGACGCGCAGGGATGGTGGCTGCGTCTCGCCCCGGGGTGCTCGTGGTGGATCGGATCGGTGCTGCCGCACGGTTGCGGCGACCTGCCGCGCCGCGTCGCGGGCGCCGAGCGGTTCTACGCCGGACACGGTGCGGTGGCCCGGTTCCAGATCAGCCCGGGAGCCTGCCCGGACGGGCTCGATGCCCTGCTGGCCGGGCGCGGATACCGCCGGGAGAACGCGGTGTCGTTGCGGGTCGCACCGACCGCGCGGGTCCTCGACCGGACACCCGTCAGCGGGCCCGACGTCGACGTCGTGGACCAGCCGAGCCGCGACTGGTTCGCCGCCTGGCATGGCGTGCACGGTGGCGACGCGCGGGCCGAATGGGAGCTGCTGCAACGGGTACAGCCGGCGGCCGGGTACGCCAGCGCGACGATCGGGGATCAGACGATCGCCGTCGGTCGCGCGGTCGCCGACACCGGCTGGGCCGGAGTGTTCGGCATGGCAACGCTTCCGGCCGCCCGGGGCAGGGGCGCCGGCCGTGCGGTACTCGCCGCCCTGGCCCGGTGGGCGGCCGGACAGCACGCCGGCGACATGTACCTGCAGGTGGAGCAGGACAACGTCGCGGCGCGCCGGCTCTACGAACGGGCCGGCTTCACCGAGATCTGCGGGTACCACTACCGGACCGCGCGTTGACCGCGCGGACCGCGCGCTGGGCGCCGGGCCCGTCCTCCAGTTCGGCGAGCCAGCCGGCGCGCAGCTCGCGCAACTGCCGGTACCCGTCGCCCACGGCCAGACCCACCGCCGCCGCCACCACGAAGACCGTGACCAGCCAGAGGTCCGCCGGCCGGTGCCAGGACAGCTCGCCGGAACGGTTCTCCAGGAAACCGTTGCTCACCAACCAACCCAGCGGTACCACACCCGCCAGCGCCAGCTGGTCGCCCGTTGCCGCGGCGAACCCGCCCACGGCGAGCGCGACGATCGCGAAGCGCCACGCGGGATGCGGTACCGGTACTGCGGCCGCGAGGCACGCCGCGGCGACCACCGCGGCGGCGCCGATCGCCAGGTTGATCCCGACCGGAGTCGGCGCCACCACCACCCCGCGCACCTGCCGCACACGCATCAACACGAGACGAGTCAAGCCCGCAGGCGCCGGCCGGGCGGAAACGTTCACGAAATCCATACGCCGACGCGCGGATTCTTGACGCGGCGTTCACACGTCAAGAACGCGTCAAGACCGGGGACGCGGGCACCGGGCAGCCGGTTGACTCAGCGACGTGGCACAGGTCAGTCGTCGAGGCTCGTCTCCTCCAGGTCCAGCCGGCGCTGCAACTGGCGGCGGGTGTCGGCGCTGATGACGCCGTCCTCGTACAGCCGGGTCAGCTCCGCGGCCTCGATCGCGATGACGTCACGGCGCAGCTGGCGCAGTACCGGCCCGGCGCCGTCGGTGTCGGCCGGCCGCGCGGTCAGCATCTGCCGCAGCTGCGCGACCGCGACCGAAGGCGCGGCGTCGAGGCGGTCCACCTCGTCGAGGTACGCCAGCGCCGCCCGGGACATGGCGGCCCGCGCGGCGGCCTCCTCGCTGCGCGCCTGGCCGGGCGGTACCGCCACGCCGGAGCGGCGCACCAGCGGCCCGAGCGTGGATCCCTGCGCGACGAGCGTGATGACGATTACCGCGGTGGTCAGCAGCAGCACCAGGTCACGCTCGGCGCCGACGGTCAGCGGGATGGACAGCGCGGCGGCCAGTGGCAGTACCCCGCGGGCACCGGCCCAGGACACCACCACCGGTACCGTCCAGGGCGGCCGGGCCCGGCCCCGACGGCGCGGTACCGCCAGCCACAGCGGAAACACCCACACCGCGCGGACGGCGAGCAGGGTGGCCGTGATGGCACCGGCCTGGGCCAGCCACAGCCAATCCGGCCCGCCGACGGCGCGGATCAGCGCGGGAAGCTGCAGGCCGATCAGGCTGAACACGACGCTCTCCAGCAGGAACACGACGGTGTCGTACACGGCGTGCACCTGCAGCCGGATCCGCGCGTTGGTCAGCCGGGTCGCCTGCCCGGCGAGGACGACGCTGGCGACCACGACCGCGGTGATGCCGGACAGGTGCGCCGCCTCCGCCGCGATGTACGCCGCGTACGGGGTAACCAGCGCGGTGACCGTCTCCAGTACCGGGTCCTCGGTGCGCCACCGGATCAGCGCGACGCCACCGGCGACCACCGCGCCGACCGCGACCCCGCCGCCGGCCAGCAGCAGGAACTGGGCCGCGCCCCGGCCGGGCGCCAGCGCGGCACCGGAGACCGCGCCGGCCACCGCGACCCGCACGAGCACCAGGCTGGTCGCGTCGTTGAACAGGCTCTCCGCCTGGATCAGCGCGCGCAGCCGGGCCGGCAGCGACAGCCGCCGGCCCAGCGCGGTGACCGCGACCGGGTCGGTGCTGGCCAGTACCGCGCCGAGCACGAACGCCATCGCCCCGGACAGCGGCGTCACCGCGACGGCCACCAGGCTGACCGCAGCCGCCGAGGCGAGTACCAGCCCGACCGCCAGCACGGTCACCGGCGCCCATACCGGACGCAGCTCGCGCCACGGCAGATCCTGCCCGGCGGCGTACAGCAGGGGCGGCAGCACCACCAGGCCCACCACGTCCGGTGCCACCTGGATCACCGGTACCCCCGGCACGAGCGCGACCAGCAGCCCGGCGACCACCAGCAACGACGGCGCCGGTACCCGCAGCCGGCGCGCCGAGGCCGCCACGCCGGTGGCCAGTACCACCAGCAGCAGGATGACCGCGACGCCGTGCACCCGAACCCTTTCCGACATGGAGATCCCGATGCCGACCAGGCTTCCCGGCACACCTACGGACACCCTACCGGCCCCCTGGGTATGGTGAGGCGTGGTGGAAGCACACACCGATGAGGCCCCGCCGGCCGCGGCCGGGGAGACTGCGGCCGGGGAGACGGCGCCCCGTCCCGCGGCGGCCACCTCGGGCCTGGCGCTGGCACTGGGCGCGCTGGGGGTCGTGTTCGGCGACATCGGCACCAGCCCGCTGTACGCGATCCAGACCGTCTTCTCCATCGACAACGGCGCGGTGGGCCCGACGGCCGGCGACGTGTACGGCGTGGTGTCGCTCGTGTTCTGGTCGCTCACACTGATCGTGTCGATCAAGTACGTGATGTTCATCATGCGCGCGGACAACGACGGCGAGGGCGGCGTCATGGCGCTGGCGGCCTACGCCCGCCGCGCCCTCGGCAACGCCAACCGGCGGCGCATCGCGATCGTCATGGGCCTGGGCGTGCTCGGTGCGGCGCTGTTCTACGGCGACAGCGTGATCACCCCGGCCATCTCGGTGCTGTCGGCCGTGGAGGGCCTGGAGGTCAGCGCGCCGGGCCTGGCGAAGTTCGTGGTACCCATCGCCGCGGTCATCCTCACCCTGCTGTTCGCCGTGCAACGCTGGGGTACCCAGCGGGTCGGCAACCTGTTCGGCCCGGTCATGGTGGTGTGGTTCGGGGTCCTCGGCGTGGTCGGCGTCGCCGAGGTGGCCCGGCGCCCGCACATCCTGCTCGGCCTGTCGCCCAGCTACGCAGTCCTGTTCGTCGCCGACCACCCGTACACCGCGTTCATCGCCATGGGCGCCGTCGTGCTGGCCATCACCGGCGCCGAGGCGCTGTACGCCGACATGGGTCACTTCGGGCGCAACCCGATCCGGCGCGCCTGGTTCCTCCTCGTCTTCCCCGCCCTGATCCTCAACTACCTGGCGCAGGCCGGGCTCATCCTGCGCGACCCGGCCAGCCGGACCAACCCGTTCTTCCTGCTGCTGCCGAGCTGGGCGCGGTTCCCGATGGTGGTACTGGCGACCGCGGCCACGGTCATCGCCTCGCAGGCGGTCATCTCCGGGGCGTTCTCGGTGTCCCGGCAGGCACTGCGCCTGGGCTTCCTGCCGCACCTGCGGATCCGGCAGACCTCGCGCCACGAGTACGGCCAGATCTACATCGCCGGCATCAACTGGGGGCTGTTCGCCGCCGTCGCGCTGGTGGTGCTCACCTTCCGCTCCTCGGCCCGGCTGGCCACCGCGTACGGGGTGGCGGTCACCGGTACGTTCCTCATCACCACGATGCTGTTCCTGGTCGTCGCCCGCACCATGTGGCACTGGAGGACGTGGCAGCTGGTACTGGTCGCGGTGGTCTTCGGTGGCCTGGAGCTGACCTACTTCGCGGCCAACCTGACCAAGGTCACCCACGGCGGCTGGCTCACCCTGCTCCTCGCGGCCATCGTGTTCACGGTGATGCTCACCTGGCAGCGCGGCCGCCAGCTGGTCACCGCGCGCCGGGCCGACAAGGAGGGCTCGCTGCTGGACTTCATCGCCCAGGTGCGGGAGAGCGACGTCCCGCGGGTACCCGGTACCGCGGTGTTCCCGCACCCGAACAACCAGACGACCCCGCTGGCGCTACGGACCAACGTCGCGTACAACCACGTCCTGCACGACCACATCGTCATCATGACCGGGCGCACCGCCAACGTCCCGCACATCCCGTGGGACCAGCGCATCACCATCGACCAACTCGGCGACCCGAACGACAACATCGTGCACATCACGGCCGAGTTCGGCTTCCAGGACCCGACCGACTTCCCCGAGGTGCTGCGCCGGGTCGCCGGACAGCATCCGGAGACCGACCTCGATCCCGAGGACGCGTCGTACTTCGTCTCCCGGATCAGCCTGCGCCGCAGCGACATGCCCGGCATGGTCGGCTGGCGCAAGGGCCTGTTCCTCGCGCTGGCGCAGAACGCGCCGAGCCAGACCGAGTTCCTCTGCCTGCCGCGGGACCGCACCGTCGTGATGAGCGGCGAGGTCGCGGTCTGACCGACCGCCGGTCCGGCCGCGCGGCCGGGTGCGGCCTCATCGCCCGGTCACCGGCGCAGGCCGGGGAGCCAGGCGAGCACGTGCTCGATCTCGCTGTCCCAGAAGCTCCACTCGTGCTCGCCGGGCCGGAAGTCGACGGTCAGCCGCGCGCCGGCCCGCCGGGCCGCCTTGACGAAGGTCTCGTTGCCGGCGAACAGCGGATCACCGGTACCGCAGCTGACGTGCAACGGTGGCAGCGCGGCCGGGTCGGCCCGGTCCAGCAGCGCGAACAGGTCGTCGTCCGGGCCGGGGGTACCGCCGAAGACGCGCTCGAACAGGTCGGCGCGCTCCGGCCGGCGCCCCAGGGCCGCCACGTCCATCACCCCCGACATGCTGGCCGCCGCGGCGAACCGGGACGGTTGCCGCAGGGCCCACTTCAGCGCGCCGTAGCCGCCCATCGACAGTCCCGCGACGAAGGTGTCCGCGGGGCGCTCGGAGACCCGGAAGAACGACGGGACCAGCCGCGGCAGCTCCTGGCTCAGGAACGTCCAGTACCGGTGCCCGTACACCTCGTCGGCGTAGAAGCTGCGGTGCACCGCAGGCATGACGACGGCCAGGCCCAGCCCGGCCGCGTACCGCTCGATCGAGGTACGCCGCTGCCACGTGGTGTGGTCGTCGGACAGCCCGTGCAGCAGGTACAGCACCGGCGGCGGGCCGCCCTCCGCGGCGACACCGGCCATGCCGATCTGCGCTTCGGTCCGCTGCGGCAGCACCACCGTCATCGAGGTGCTCAGTTCGAGTACGTCGGAGAAGAAGTCGCAACTGATCAGAGCCACGCAGACCATCATGTCGCGTTCGGCTGCCCGGCCCGGCCCGTGGTGGCAGGCTCGGAGGGGTGGCCGCCGCAGCACCGTTACCGCTGATCCGGCCGATGCTGGCCACGCTCGGTGAGCTGCCCGGGCCGCCCGGGTGGGGGTACGAGTTCAAGTGGGACGGCGTGCGGGCGGTGACGTACCTGGACGGCGGGCAGGTGCGGGTGGTCACCCGCAACGACCGGGATGTGGTGGACAGCTACCCCGAGTTACGCAGGCTGCTGGGCCGGTTTCCGCGCCGGCGGCTGGTGCTCGACGGCGAGATCGTCGCCCTCGACCCGACCGGCGCGCCGAGCTTCAGCCTGCTGCAGCAGCGGATGCACGTGCGTACCCCGTCGCCGGCGCTGCGCGAGCGGGTACCCGTCCAGCTGTACGTCTTCGACGTGCTGCACCTGGGCGGCCGGTCGACGGTCGAGTTGCCGTACACCCGGCGCCGGGACCTGCTGGCCGACCTCGCGATCGACGACGAGGTGGCGACCACGCCGCCGTACTGGGCCGACCACGCCGGGCAGGACCTGATGCGTACCGCGGAGCAGCGCGGCCTGGAGGGCGTGATCGCCAAGCGGCTGGACGGGCCGTACCAGCCGGGCCTGCGGTCCCGTTCGTGGATCAAGACGCCGCGCAACCGGACGGTCGAGGTGGTCGTCGCCGGCTGGAAGCCCGGTGAAGGGCGCCGGGAGGGCCGGATCGGCTCGTTGCTGCTCGGCGTGTACGACGACGCCGGCCGGCTCGGCTACGCCGGCAACGTGGGTACCGGGTTCACCTACCAGATGCTGACCGACCTGGCCCGGCAACTGGCGCCACTGGGCCGGGCCACGTCACCGTTCGACGAACCGGTACCCCGGCCGGATGCCCGCGAGGCGCGCTGGGTCGAGCCGGCGCTGGTCGGCGAGGTCGCCTACCGCACGCTGACCCCGGACGGCCGGCTGCGCCATCCGGCCTGGCGCGGGCTGCGGCCGGACCGGGAGCCGGCTGAGGCGCGCCGCGCGAACCTGCGGTAGCCGCCCCGGCGGGCGACGCGGTCAGTGCTGCGCGCAGGCAGGGTCGGGCTCGGCCGCGGGACGACCGTCCGGACCGACCCGGGCGAGCGGCTCCGGCCGATCGGCACGCGGCACCGGCAGGTCGGCGTGCGGCTCCGGGGCCGGCGCTCGGCCGTCCTGCTCGGGGGTGAGCCGGCCGCGCAGCCGGACGGCGAGCACCGAGGCGAGCAGGCAGCCGGACACGACGACGGCGACCCACACCCCGGCCCGGCCACCGCCGATCAGCGGCCCCGCCGTGATCGGCCCGACGATGCCGCTGATCCCCCACAGGATGGCCGTCATCGCGTTGTACCGGCCGCGCAGCTCGTCGGTGGCCAGCGCGTTGGTCAGGGCCGGCATGACCGGGGACAGCAACGTCTCGCCGACCCCGAACACGACGGCGCACCCGATGACGCCGAGCGCGGCGGGCAACACCCGGCCGTGCTGACCGGCCACCCCACCGGCGGCCAGCACGAACCAGGACCCGGCGAACAGCACGCCGACACCGGCCAGCGCGTAGGTGCGGCTGCGCCGGCGCAGCAGGCGCAGCACGAACAGTTGGGCGCCCACGATCATCAGGGTGTTTCCGGCCAGCGCCCAGCCGATGACGCGCGGGCTCACCTGCGCGACATGGGTGGCGAAGGCGGTGAAGCCGACCTCGATCTGGGCGTATCCGCACGTCGTCAACGTCAGGCCGAACAGGATGAGCCGCACGAACGCCTTGTCCCGCAGGACTTCCCGGTAACCACCGGAGCGGGTGGCCGGACGCGGGCCAGCCGGTCGCCCGGTGGCGGGCCGGCGCCCGACGTGCGGCATGCTCAGCAGGATGGCGGCGGGGATCAGGTAGCTGACCGCGTCGCCGACGTAGATCGCCTGGAACGTGACCGGCCGGGCGATGTCGACCACGGCGGCGGCCAGCATCCCGCCGATCCCGATGCCGAGGTTGAGCAACGTGAACGACAGGCCGAACACCTGCTGGCGCTGCCGGTCGGGTACCAGCGAAGCAAGGATCGTGTTCTGGCCGGACCACAACGCGGCGCTGCCGACCGCCGCGAGGGTGAGCGCCGCGAGCGCGGACAGCGTGCTGTGCACGAACGCCAGCGAGGCCGTGCCCGCCGCCTCCACCGCGAACAGCGGCAGCACGACCCGCCGGGCGCCGTGCCGGTCGACCAGGCTGCCGCCCAGCGGCGCGAGCAGCAGCGCGACCAGGCCCATCCAGCCGACCAGCAGGCCGACGGTGCCGGCCGGCAGGCCGCGCACCTGGTTGAGGTAGACGAACAGGAACGGCAACGTCAGACCGCGCCCGACGGCCGAGCAGACCGTGCCGACCAGGATGCGCCGCGCCTCGGCGCTGTCAGGCAGGGCGTCCCGGAACATGCCCACCAGTGTGCCGAGGAGGTACGACAGGAACGATCGGATTACGCCGGCGGGGGCGCACCGCGGGCCGCGTCCAGGCCGTCGAGGATCAGGTCCAGCCCGAACTCGTACTCGTTGCCGTAGTGGTACCCGGGCTTCAGCACGTGTGTGACGGTCAGCTCGGTCAGGTGCGGGTACTCCTCGGCCGGCATGCGGGACATGATCATCTGAGCCACCTCGGCCGTCTGATCGGCGGTGTCGAACGGCAGGCTCGCCTCCTGCAGCGCGAATCCGTAGATGTAGCTGTCGAGTACCGAGAACGCGTGCGCGGCCAGCTCGACCGAGAACCCGGCCCCGCGCAGGATGCCGAGCACCCGGTCGTGGTGGCGCAGCGTTGCCGGGCCGGGCGAGGTGCGCGACTCCATCAGGCCGATCGCCCACCGGTGCCGGGCCAGGACCCGGCGGGCCGACACCGCCCGTACCCGCATGGCCGTCTTCCAGTCGGCGCCGTCCGCGGGCAGGTCGATCTCGGCGAACACCAGATCCACCATGCCGTCGAGGAGCTCGGCCTTGTTGGCGACGTGGTGGTACAGCGACATCGCTTCGACGCCGAGGGTCTCGCCGAGCTTGCGCATGCTCAGCGACGCCAGGCCGTTCCCGTCGGCGAACGCGACGGCGGCGCGCAGTACCCGGTCCCGGCTCAGCGGGCTGTCCCGCCTGGTGGTGGACGTCACCCGGTTACCTCCTTGCTCGACCTTACACCGTAAGTCTAGCGTGGACTTACAGCGTAAGGCGACCGGAGGCAGCCATGACAATGACAGCGATCGTCCAGGACAGGTACGGCACCGAACCGGCGGACGTGCTGCGGCTCGACCACGTCGACCGACCCGCCATCGGTGCCGACGAGGTCCTCGTCCGGGTACGGGCGGCCAGCGTGGACCGCGGTACCTGGCATCTCATGACCGGCCTGCCGTACCCGATCCGGCTGGCCGGGTTCGGGCTGCGCCGGCCGAAGCCGCTCAACCCGGGGCGCAGCGTCGCCGGTACGGTGGCCGCGGTCGGCGCCGACGTGACCGGGATCCGGCCGGGTGACGAGGTGTACGGCACCGCCGACGGCGCGTTCGCCGAGTACGCCCGCACGAAGGCCGGACGGCTGACCGCCAGGCCGGCCAACCTGTCCGACGAGCAGGCCGCGGCGGTACCCGTGTCCGGGCTCGCCGCGCTGCAGGCCGTGCGGCACGCCGGGATACAGCCTGGCGAGGCGGTACTGGTGATCGGCGCGTCGGGCGGCGTGGGTACCTTCGCGGTGCAGATCGCCAAGGCCCACGGCGCGGAGGTGACCGGCGTGAGCAGCACCGCCAAGGTCGATCTGGTCCGCAAGCTCGGTGCCGACCACGTCGTCGACTACACCCGTGACGATCCGACGCAGGCCCGCCACTACGACGCGATCCTCGACATCGGCGGCAACCGCCGGCTGTCCCAGCTGCGCGGTGCGCTGACCCCGCGCGGACGCCTGGTCATCGTCGGCGGCGAGACCGACGGGCGGTGGCTGGGCGGCACCGACCGCCAGCTGCGCGCCCAGGTCCTTTCCCCGTTCGTCAGCCAGCGCCTGGGCACGTTCATCACTTCCGAGAACGCCGCGGACCTGGCGACGCTGCGGGAGCTGATCGAGGCGGGGAAGGTCACCCCGGCCGTCGACCGCAGCTACCCCTTGGCGCAGACCGCGGCGGCCATCCGGTACCTGCGCGAGGGAAAGGCCCGCGGAAAGGTCGTCATCAGGATCTGAGGCGTGGCCCGCCCGAGTGCCGGTCGTGCCCGGGTGCGTTTGCCGGCCCGCGGTCGGGGTACCGATCAGAACCGCGGAGGTGGCCGAACGTGCACATCCTGATCGACAGTGACGACGGGGCGTACCGGTGGCGGCTGGTGCGCCGCACCGCCCAGGGAGCCGACCTGGTGGCCCGTGGCGCGCGCGGCTACCGCGACGAGCGCGCCTGCTACCACGCGGCGGCCCTGCTGGCCGAGGCGGACGGCGCGGCGGGGCTGGTCGTCCAGGGGCCGGACGGGCACTGGCGCTGGCAGGTGACCGGCCCGGACGGCGCGCCGCTCGCCGAGTCACCGGCGGTGTTCCGCGATGCCGCGTCGTGCGGCCGGGCGCTGGCCGAACTGCGCCACGAGGTCTGCACGCTCCCCGTCACCTAGCCGGCGCGGAACGGGCCGGTCGACGGCATAGCCGACGGGCGTGACCCCGTCGGGCAGGTCGAGGTCGAGGCGGATGGTGTCCGGCAGCAGCAGCTTCATGGGGCCTGCCAGCCGAGGGCCGCGGTGCCGCGCAGCCGGCCGGCGGCGATCGCGGCGAGGTAGGTGAGCGTGGCCGTGGCGAGAATGGCGAAGCTGGGCGGGGTACGCGGCACCAGGTAGCTGACGGTCAGCCCGATCCAGACGCTGCCGACCGCGATTCCGGCCGACAGCGCCAGGCCGAGCCAGGGCCGGGCGGTGATCCGGGTGGCCGCGCCGGCCGGGGCGGCGAGCAGGCCGAGGATCAGCAGCGCGCCGACGACCTGGGAGGACTGCGCCGCCGTCGCGCCGACCAGCACCAGGAAGCCGTACCCGAGCAGGCGCACCGGTACCCCGCGGGCGGCGGCGACGTTCTCGTCGAGGCTGGCGAACAGCAACGGCCGGGCGATCGCCAGCAGCAGCACGCAGATGACGGCCGCTACCCCGGCGGTCAGGACGGCCCGCCCGGCGGACAGGCCGAAGATGGAGCCGAACAGCACCGAGACGCTCGCCGCGCCGTTGCCGGTACCGCTGCGGGTGGTGGTGTAGAGGGTCAGGAAGAACACGCCGAGGCCGAGGACCCAGGCGAACACGCCGCCGATGACCACGTCGTCGGGCCGGGCCCGGCGGCCGAGGGTACCCATGCCGAGCGCGACCAGGACGGTCACCGCGAACAGCCCCACCCGGGCGTCCACCCCGGCCGCCAGTGCCGCGAGCGCACCGGTGAACGCGACGTGGGACAGCGCGTCGGCGGTGAACACCTGGGCGCGCAGCACGAGGAAGTACCCGACGAGCCCGGCGGTGAGCGCGACCGCGGTACCGGCGACGAACGCGTGCTGCATGAACGGATGCGCGAACACGTCAGCCTCCCGCAACCGCGAGCCGGCCGCGCACCGCGAGCCGGCCGCGTACCGCAGTCGCCGCCTGGGCGAGCGCGTAGAGGCCGAACGCGACGGTGGTCAGCCAGAACCCGATCGGGTACGGCGAGTAGTACGCCACGAACAGCGCCACCCACACGGTCACCAGCGCCAGGACGACCGACAGGGCGAGGCTGGCCACCGGCCGCGCGACGAGTACCTGTGCGGTGGCGGGCGGGAGCACGAGCAGCGCGAAGACCAGCAGCACGCCGGTGATCTGCCCGACCTCCGCGACGGCGACGCCGAGGAGAACCAGGAAGACGGTACCCAGCGCCCGTACCGGTACCCCGTGGGCCTGCGCCACGTCGGCGTCGATGGAGGCGAACAGCAACGGCCGCCCGACCGCCGCGAGGACAGCCAGCGCCACCGCCGCCAGTACCGCCAGCGTCGTCACCTGCCCGGCGGTGATGCCGAGGAAGCTGCCGAACAGCAACGCGTTGGTGCCGTTGAGGAATCCCTTGTACAGCGCGACGAACAGCATCCCGCTGGCGAGCGCGAACGCCTGCACGGTACCGATGACCGCGGACTGTTCGCTGTAGCCGCCGCGGGTACCGGCGGGCAGCGCCGCGATGACGAGGGCCGCGATGACGCAGAAGCTGACGTACCCGGTCGCCACGCCCAGCCCCAGCCACACCGCGGCCGCGGCACCGGGGAATCCGACCAGCGCGAGGGTGTGCCCGGCGAAGCTCTGCCGGCGCAGCACCATGAACCAGCCGGCCGGGGCGGCGAGGAGCGCGACGACGGTGCCGGCCCGGAAGGCGTTGAGCATGAACGGCAGCGACCACATGTCCTGCAGGTCGCCGATCAGGTTCCAGGTGAACGTACCGGTCACGCGGCGTGCCTGTCGTGCCGCCCGCCGTGGTGCGCGGGCGCTTCCGGCTGGCCCACCACGACGAGCCGACCGTCCGATGTGGACAGTACCTCGACCGGGGTGCCGTACAACCGGGTCAGGGTACCGGAGTTGATCACCTGCGCCGGGGTACCGGAGGCCGCGCCGCCGTGTCCGAGGTAGATCACCCGGTCGAGGTAGGGCAGGATCGGGTTCACGTCGTGCGCCACGATGACCGCGGCCACGCCCTCGGCGCGGCAGATCCGCGACAGCAGCGCCGCCACCGCGGCCTGGTTCGGCAGGTCGAGACTGTCGAGGGGTTCGTCGAGCAGGAGCAGCTCCGGGCGCCGCGCCAGTGCCTGGGCGATGAGCAGCCGCTGCTGTTCCCCGCCGGACAGCTGCCCGATCGGCCGGTCCGCATACCGGCCGGCCCCGACCAGCTCGACCAGTTCCCGTACCCGGGCGGCCGCGGCCCGGGAACGCCGGCCCGGTAGCGGTATCCCCCACCGGTCGCCGTCCAGCCCCAGCCGGACCACGTCCACCCCCCGTACCCGCAGCGACGTGTCAAAGCTGCGCCGCTGCGGCAGGTACCCGACCGCGTGGTTGGCCTGACCGGGTGGCCGGCCCAGCAACCGGATCGCGCCGCCCGCCACCGGGATCAGCCCGAGGACCGCTTTGAGCAGAGTCGACTTGCCGGCGCCGTTGGGTCCGAGCACGGCCACGAACTCGCCCGCCGCCACGGTGGCGTCCACCCCGGACCACACGGTGCGCCCGCCGACCACCGCCGTGGCCCCGTCGACCTCGACCACGGTGGCCCTCTCGACCTCGACCACGGTCGCGCGACGGGCCGGTTCGGGCCGCCGGCGGGTCGGGCGGATGTCGGCTCGGACTACGGACACGACTCCTACTTTCCGATGGCCTGCGCCAGCGCCTGCTTCAGCGCGGTGAGTTGAGCGACCTGCCAGTCCTGGAACGAGGCACCGGCCGGGGTCAGCGTCTCGGTGATGGTGGTGACCGGGATGCCGGCGGCCTTCGCGGCGGTCACCTGCGCCTGCACATCCGGCGTGGCGTTCTGGCTGTTGTAGACGTAGACCTTGATCTGCCTGGTCCGGATCTGCTGGTCGATGGTGGCCTTGTCCGCGGCGGTCGGGTCGCCGCCCTCGCTGATCGCCGCCAGGAACCCGGGCGGGGTGAGCAGGTTCAGGCCGAGGGCCGGCGACAGCATCGCGAAGACCGACTCCGAGGCGCCGACCGGGGTACCCGCATAGTCGGCCTTGATCTGGTCGACCAGGTCGAAGTACGGCTTCAGGTCCGACAGCACGGTGGCGTGCCGGCTGTCGAAGAACGCCGCGTCGGACGGGTCGGCCCTCTTGTAGTCGGCGGTGATCCGGTCGACGACCGTCCTGACGTCCTGCGGGTTGTACCAGCGGTGCGGGTTGTCGCCCTCCTTCGCGCCGACCAGGTCGCCGACCGTCAACGTGATGCGCGACGAGGACGGGTTGGCGTCGGCGAGCTTGCCGGCCCAGGCGTCGTACCCGACCCCGTTGACGATCGCCAGCTGCGCCGCCGCGATGGACCGCCCGTCGGCGGCCGTCGGTTCGTAGTCGTGCGGGTCGGCGTTGGGGTTGGTGATGATCGTGGTGACCTTCACGTGGGCACCGCCCAGCTGCTCGGCGAGGCTGCCCCAGAAGTTCTCGGCCGCGACGACGTTGAGCACGGCGGAGCCGCCGGACGATCCCGGTCTGGCCGTGGTCGCGCAGCCGGCCGCCGTCAGCAGTACGGCCGCGAGCAGTACCGAAGTGAGCGCGGGCCAGCCGACGGCGCGGCGCCGCAGAGTAACCGGGTGGAGCACCGGGCAACCTTAACGAAAACGGTCTCCGTTATCAACTCCACCGGACCACGGGTCGCGCAGGTCACTTACGCTCACGCGGTCGCGCGCGGCGTGGCCGCCTGCTGGCCCTCGGCCTGTGCCTGCGCGCCGGTGGTCTCGTAGACGCAGGTCGCGCCGTACGGCCAGGTGGACCGTGACCGGCGGGCCATCACGGTCCGCACCTTCCGCCACTCCCCCGACGCGAGCAGGGCATCCTCCTCCAATGGGTTTCCGTATATCAGCCGAACGGTCCGCGGATTCCGCTTCATCGACGCGGAAAGATCGGTGAGCATGCCGGTAAATAGAGAACCCCGGATAGAGTTGTTTATGAAGATCACCGTGACGTCGTCGGGAATCCGATAATCGCGGACGTCGGCGCAGACGAGCTCGACGTCGCGGCAGCGCAACCGGCGCCGCGTCGTCGCCAGGTTCCGCTGCGCCACCTCGTGCAGTTCCCGGCACAATTCGACGCCGATCACGCGGGCGAACGGGTACTCGGCCGCGGCGGTCAGAACAGCCCGGCCCATCCCCGAACCGATGTCGAGGAACACGTCCTGCCTGGTCACCGAGCGGGGCGGCAGGGCGCGGCGCAGCTGGCGCCAGTTCATCGCGATGTAGAAGATGTTCTCGGCGTCGTGAGCGTCCAGGATGATGTTGCCGTTGGTCTGCACGCGGTACCGGCGCTCGTACAGCAACTCGCCGAGAAAACGTCGCGCATTCTTCACTGCGTTGGCCATCCCCGTCTCCTTGCAGGCGTGTTGCGGACGCGTCAGGAAAACGTGGTGAGCCTACGGGAGGCGGTTAGCGCGGCGAATGGTTCAACCGGCATTGTCAGCGTACTGCCCATCCGGACAACCGCCCGCAATCCGCGGGCATTAGCAATTTCCCGCCGTGCCGGTAAATGCAATATGTGCGGGACCACGCACCTCACGCGGTACCGTCCCCGGCCGGCCACAATCGGCGCAGCGTCCACGTCGTGGTGCCGCCGGCCGGCAGTCGCGGCGGTCCGCTCTCCCGGATCAGCAGGTCGCCAGCGGGCGTGCTCAGCTCGTAGTCGGTGTGCGGGCCGGCGAACCGCACCGCCGCCACCCGGCCGGGCAGGTCGCCACCGAGGCCGGCCCAGTCGGGGCGTACCAGGATGCGCCCGCCCGGTTCGCCGGGCACCGTCACGGACACCGTGCCGATCCGCACGCTCACCAGCCCCGGACCCGCGGCCCGCGCGGGTGCGGCCAGTACCGAGACCGGCCCGGTCAGCCGCGCGACCGCCGGGCCGGCCGGCCGGGCGTACACGTCGGCCGGGGTACCGACCTGGACCAGCCGGCCGCCGTACAGGATCGCGACCCGGTCGGCGACGGCGAGCGCCTCGCCGGCGTCGTGCGTGGCGTACAGAGCGGCAGCGCCGGCCGCCGCCCGCTGCGCGGCCACCTCGGCGAGCACCACGCCGCGCAGGTGGGCGTCGAGGTGCGCGGTCGGCTCGTCGAACAGGAACAGGTCCGGCTGTGCCGCCAGCGCCCGGGCGAGCCCGACCCGTTGCTGCTGACCGCCGGACAGTTCGGCCGGCCGGCGACCGGCGAGGTCGGCGAGGCCGACTCCGGCCAGCAGCTCATGCGCGCGGGTACGGGCGGCGGCGCCCCCGACACCGCGGCGGCGCAGCGGGTACGCGACGGTGTCCAGCACGGTCAGGTGCGGCCACAGCGCGTAGCTCTGGAAGACCATGCCGACCCGCCGCCGCTCCGGCGGGGTGCACCGGCGCGCGGTCGACACCGTCCGGCCACCGAGCCGGATCTCCCCGCCGGCCGGCGCGACGAACCCGGCGACCGCGTGCAGCAGCGTCGTCTTGCCGGAACCGGACGGGCCGAGCAGGGCGACCACCTCGCCGGGTGCGACCGCGAGGTCCACGTCGGTCAGCACCGGTACGCCGGCGCGGTAACGCAGGCACACCCCGCGGCAGTCGAGCGCGTCGCTCATGTCCGGCCCCGGCGCGGCAGCAGCACGGCCGCCGCGAGGCACACCGGTACCGTGAGGACCACCGCGAGCGCCGACGTGGTGCCGATGTTGCCCAGCTCCCGCTGGTTGAGCACGACGACCGCGAGGGTCTGGCTGCCCGGCCCGTACAGGATCGACGACATCGTCAGCTCGTGGAAGGCGAACAGGAACGCCAGTGCCGCCGCGGACGCCAGCGCGGTGCGCAGTGGCGGCAGCACGACGGTGGCGAGCGTGGTCGCCGGGCCGGCCCCGCTGACCCGGGCCGCGCGGACCGGTTCCGCGGACAGCCGGTCGAGGGCGGCGCGCACCGGCAGGTACCCGAGGATCCAGAACTTGGCCAGGTAGGCGACGAGGATGATCAGCGCGGTACCGGCGAGCCACCGGCCGTACCCGATGGCGACGCCGACCGCGAGCGCGGATCCCGGTACCGCATAGGACAGCGTGACCGCCACGGCCAGCGGGCGGCCCGCGAGCCGGCCGCGCAACCCGGCCAGCAGCCCACCCAGTGCCGGGACGAGCAGCGCGGCCGCGGCCGCCAGCCACAGGCTGCGGGCCAGCGCCGCCCCGGTCTCGCCGGCGAACGCGTCGGCGAAGTTAGCCAGCGTCCAGTTGGCCGGCACCGACGCCAGCCCCGGCGCGCGGGTGAGCGCGGCGAGCAGCACGGCGAGCACCGGCAGCCCGACGGTCAGCGTCGCGAACGCCCACACCGCCGCGGTCACCAGCCGCCCCGAGCCGGCCGGGACCGGCGGGTCCAGATTCGGCGGCCGGGTGCGCACCGCGCCGAGCCAGACCTCGGCCGGCGCGACCGCCACGAGCACCAGCAGCACCATGGCCAGCGCCACGACGGTCAGGTCGGTGAACGCGGCGGGATCGGCGGACAGGTTGAGGTCCTGGTACACCAGCGTGGACATGGTCGCGAAGCCGGCCGGTGTGCCGAGCAGCTGCGGCACCGCGAAACTGTTGACCACGCTGGCGAACACGAGCGCCGACGCGGCGAGCAGCGGCACCCGCAGCAGTGGCAGGGTGATCGTGCGCAGCGCGGCCCAGCGGCCCGCGCCGCTCGCCCGCGCGGCCCGGTGCAGGTCGACGTCCGCGCGCACGGCCAGGCCCGCGGTCACCACCAGATAAGCCAGGGGTACCGCGTGCGTGGCGAGCACGAGCACGATGCCGGCCGGACCGTAGAGCCCCGGAAGCGGTATCCCGGCCAGCCGGTCGGTCAGGCCGGCCGGCCCGTACGCCTGGGTCCAGCCGAAGCCGAGCACGAACTCCGGCACGATCAGGCCGCTGGCGACGACCGGCCGCAGCACGCGGCGCCGGCGCGGTTCCTGGCGTTCCACGCCGAGGGCGAGGGCGGCGCCACCGGGTACCGCCAAAGCCGTCACCACGGCCGCCAGCGCGATCGTGTGTACCGTGGCCCGCACGCTCTGCGGCGCCGCCAGCGCGCGAGCGATGCCGGCGAGGCCGCCGCCGGCCGCCACCCGGACCAGCCCGGCGAGCGGCAGCACGACGAGCAGGCCGACCAGCGCGGCGATGAGCACTACGGCGGCGGCGCCGGGACGCCGTGCCGGTACCGCCGACGCCGTCACCGCCTCATGCCCCGAAGATCGCCTGGTACTGCTGCAGAAGCTGGCGCTGCCGGCCGAACAGCGCCGTCCAGTCGGGTGACACCGAGGTGGCCCCGGACGGCTGCGGTGGCCCGGGAATGCCGGGCAGGATCGGCTGCCAGCCGGTCTGCGCGATGCGGCGCTGCGCGTCGGCGGACAGCACGTATTCGCAGAACGCGGTCGCCGCCGCGGCGTGCGGGGCGGTGGCGACCTGGGCGATCGGGCTGTACAGCGAGATCGCCCCGTCCGCCGGCCAGACCAGGTTCACCGGCGATCCCTTCGCGGTCGCCGAGCGCACCTCCGAGTCCAGCGTGAGGCCCACCTTGGCCCGGCCCTGGGCGACCGCGGTGACGACCTCCGGCACGGTGCTGACCTGGGTCGCGCCGTTGGCCTTGAGCCGCTTGTAGAAGTCCAGGCCGAAGCCGGGCGCCTGGCTGAAGTACCCGAGCGCGGCGAACGCCGAACCCGCCGCGGCCGGGTCGGGCAGGGCGACCACGCCGCGGTACGCCGGGTCGGTCAGGTCCGACCAGGAGCGCGGTGCCGGGTTCAGGCCACGGGCGGTCACCAGGACGAGGTACAGCCAGCGGGTACCCCAGAAGTACCGCGCCTGCGCGGCGGCCGCCACGCCCGACGCGTTCGGCACCGGCCAGGCGCGCAGCAGGTGCTGGTCGGCGTAGGACTGCATGGACAGCGGATCGGTACCCCAGATGACGTCGGCCTTCAGTCCCCCGGAGCGCTGGTCGGCGGCGATGCGCGCGTTGAGCGAACCGGTGGTGGCCCGGAACACGTCCACCTTGGCGCCCGGGTGGGCCGCGGCGAACCCGGCGACGACGGCGTCGACCGTGTTCTGCGTGACCGAGGTGTACAGCGTCAGGGCGGGTGCGGACGCGGTGGCGGCCGGTGTCCCGGACGACCCGGCGCAGCCGGCGGCGAGCAGGACGGCCGCGGCGAGTACCGCGGCCGGCCCGATGTTCCTCATGGCGTCCTCCGGGTGGGTGGTCACCCGCCGGACCACGGCGAGTGGGGGCCGAGGATCCAGTTGCGGTGCGCCGGTCGCGCCGGTGCCGCGGGCGGTGGGCCGGTCAGGTCGTCCGGCTCCCAGCGCACCGGGTCGTCAGTCAGCCCGACGAGATAGGTGACCGTGCAGTTCAACGCCGCGGCGAGGTCGGGCAGCCGGCCCAGGTCCAGACCGCGGCCGTGCTCCATGGCGCTCAACGCCCGGTTGGTCAGCGCCGCGCCGCGGCCGGCGAGGATGTCCACCACCTGGGTCTGGGTGAGCCCGAGTTGGAGTCTGCGGGCGCGCAGCCGCCGGGCACAGATCCAGTGGCGCTCGGCCGCGCGGTCGGTCGGGGCGCTCATGGCCACCCCCTCGTGGTGCGGGTCTGCCGGCAGTCTTCGCCGAATCGCGGACTCCCGCAACCGGACGGGGCAGGCGGCCGTCACTCTTGCGCGTCGGGCGCCATGTCGGCGAGCGGGTAGATCGTGTACCGGGCGAAGTTGTACACCGGCGCCAGCGCGAGCAGCCGCTCAAGCTGCTCGTGGGAGTCGACGTCGTAGATCCAGGCGCCGCCGTGGCCGCCGACGACGTGGTACCGGGCGAGCACGGTGCCGGCGCGTGCCAGCGGCGCGCCGTACTCCGGCATGCGCGCCACCGCCCCGGCCATCTCCCGGGACAGCAGCGACAGCTCGATCTGCCACATCACGAGGAACTTCATCACGGGAATGGTACGGGACACCGGGCGACCGTCCTATCAGGACAGTGATGAGTCGGCGCGGTGCCGGTTGACGAAATCGCGGATTCCCCGAATGCGCCCCGATAGTGGCGCGTCTTCCCCCGGCCCAGGAGCGGGAATATGCTGAGGCTGTCGCGTCGGATCAAGCCCGACCGCAACTCGTGGACTCTGTTGGTGGACCGTTCCGGTTCCGGCGCCACAACACCGGTTGGTTGGTGGGTCACGATGACACAGACCGAAAACGAGGACCAGATACTCCACATTCTCTGGATGAATGGTGGTCTTGGTTGTGATGGTGATTCGGTTGCGTTGACGGCGGCGACGCAGCCGAGCATTGAGGAGATTGTGCTGGGCGGGCTGCCGGGGCTGCCC